>JGI24159J19872_10004188_pt1 | contig 18310 bp, 11 predicted proteins | sample Ectturendosymbi4_FD_19872 | JGI IMG/M metagenome (IMG submission 19872) | reverse complement strand
GCTGTTACCTCCAACATTGATGGCAACGTCCTTAAACTGTGTCCACCTATTTTCTCAAATTAAGATCTCAGCAAAGTATGTTGTTGCAAACGAGTTTCGCTTTCCTACAACAAATGAATGTTGCTACGCATCACGGCTCATTGAACGTAGCAGCATTGATCAGAGAGAGTGCTGCAACATTTTGGTTGTCAAGCGAAAAACGTAATCCTCGTAGGCTTTAATTGCAATAGTCTCTGCCGTGTTGTCAATGTGCCAGTAAATCGGTTAATTCTCAAAATTTCCTTACATTCTTTAGTAGTCGCCACTGAGACGGTTTCCAAAAACAGCAGCAAAAAATACAGCATCACCGGCCTACTATTTCAAAAGCTCATGTCGATATAGCGGCCATTCACTTTATCGACGACGTTCAAGCTGGAAGAAAGCTTACGCGATACAAGCAAACGTTCTTACGGTTGCAAATGTATCCGTTGCCGGAGTAGCCCTGGTTGCACGTGCAGTTGTAGCTTCCGTCCGTGTTGGTGCACGCGGCGTGCTGGTGACAAGCGTTGAGGGTATCGTCTGCGCATTCGTTCACGTCTGTCGAGGAGGCAGAACAATTCAGTGGGAGCTGGGAGGCGAGTGCAAACAACTTGCGATGCAAGCGCAGCCGACGCCATGAAGTACACGAAATGAATTGGCCCGATTTAGGTTNGTTACTGAGCGAAACAGGCAAGTGAAAGCATAGATGATGTTGCATTTATCTTGTAACGTTTCTTGATGTCATATTCATGACTATTCACTTTTTGCACGATTCGAAAAAGTCATAGGGAAGCACTACACATAATTTTTTGTAAGTTTCCAGGTATGTGCTGCGAAGTGGAGTTTGCAGTTTGAAAGTTTATGAAATGCACTGATGCCCAAACGAAAAGGCGTTTCCCTGTTTTCAGGGTTGCAAAAGACATGCTACTGCTGCGCCAATAAACATGAACATTAAAAAGGAAACTTCTCATGGGCACACGGCAATTGAAACAGTCTGTTTTTGATTGCGATAAAACCTTATGAATAAACATCCGAAAATATGTAATGGTGCTCTCAATGAAAGTATTGTCACGGATGACTGTCACTGGGAGCTCCATATGCGTGTCAACAAACAGTACCTGTGCAGGTTGGTTCGTTATCGGACCATGTGCCCTCTGACCCGCATGTGATTGAGATGCTGCCGACCAAGCTATAACCACGAGAGCATCGGAACACAACTCTGTCGTCCTCGACAAACTGCTGCTTGACAACTGTAATGATCTCGCCATTGACTGGTGTCGTCACATCGCGACAAACCACACCTGCAAGACATTACGTGATGGTTTTGCTTGATGTTTTACACATTGCTGTCATTGAACGGTTGTTGTTGCTGTTATTGTTGGCGTTGTTGATATGAACGAGCAATGGCGTTACGTGGTTACAGCTCCAGTCAATAGCATCCGTTATTATCAAACATTCAAAATTATAAGTAATAAACACGAAAACTGGTCAACAGTAGATGCTGTTCTAAATTGCTTCACCTTGGAAAGCGATTGCTGCGAAACTAGACCGCGGAAAAAATGAGAACTGATTTTTGAAAGGGCTTGACAACGGTTAACTGGAACTTGCTGCAGGTTACATATACACGTGTTGACAGTATGACAGATATCCCTATATTTTGCAGAACAATATTGAAAACCATTTAAGCAATTAAATCCAGTCTAGGTTCAGCACAAAATCAAAAAGAAACATCATAAGCAAAGGTGATGTGTTCATCAAGTACGAGCCAAAAAAGAATCGGAAAAAACACAAACTAACAAAAAAATTATCTGCAACTTAATAGAATCATGCCCAATTCGCGATATCGATCTGCAGTGTTTATATCTGGGTTAAGATTGATCAATCATTGGTTAAAATATTGAAAAAAAGAAGTACTGTACTGCAGACTTTGGTCAGTGCTTTTTACGGTTCAGATACACATGAAAATGGGCAATTTTGTGATACCAATTTTCCTGGGATATGTTCCCAACTTAAGCCTGGACACGAATTGAGGAACGTAGGAGTTTAGTTACTTGAAGTAATTTTTGGAAGCACTAAATGTTACCCGAGACTGAACATGATTTTTAATTTTTTTGCCATAGCATCAACCTTAAACAACTACTTTCTCAAGGACTTTTAAAATGTATCTTCAATCAACCCCAGTGGTTACTTTTGAGAAACGAATGTTCATAGCCCTAATCATCTTCCGTTGATATGGGGAATACCACAAAAGAGGCAAACTGCAACGTAACCTTTGGAGCAAAGTTGTACCACTAGCCTTTCAAGTACAAAAGTTATATACAAAAGTTGTTCCACCCCTAACCTTTCAAAGAAAAACAATATGGTGCTCAAAAACAAGTGAACACGGGGCATTTCGCTTTGTCACTGGAATACTTTGCTAAATCATCAACGGATGAAAAGAAAGAATAACCCCCTTCTTGTTCTTTCGCCCATACAATCCAGCGTGAAATTCTACTTACGGTTACAAGTTCTTCCATCGCCGCTGTAGCCTTTGTTGCAGGTGCAGTTGAACGTTCCTTTCGCGTTGTCGCACGAGGCATTCGCGTCGCAAGGGTTGTCGCGGCATTCGTCTACGTCTGAGCAAATGCGCGTAAAACATGCGAAGTGATTTTCATTGATGTACATCATCGCAACCCATCTAAATCTCAGCTAGGGGGACAAAATTGGCAGAAGACATTTGGCATACAAATTTTCCAAACAGGTAAAAGGCTAGAAAGTTCATATTTGAAAGAATGAGAAAATGCCCGTTGTGCCTTACCTGCACATCGAGGTATTCGATCAGAATAGCCTCCTGTTTCGGTGCAAGTGACCGATGATGGTCCAATGAGAGCGAATCCCTTGCTGCATTTGAAACGTACGGTTTCACCGAACGAGTAGGTTTGTTTCCCGTCTATGATTGACACACCTTGCGGTACGTCCGGAGCGGCGCAGGTAATTCCTGGGCAAGTCAATAATTGTCCGATTTAAGATCACGACAATCTAGCGGTCTTGTTGTTTTGATGGGACACAGTCATACGCGCAGGAAACAATTGAAGGTTTTTGTCCTAGTCACAACTTACACCACTATAGCTTCAAACTGTCAGCTGTTTAGTGGCTTAAAATACTTTTATGAAAAAATACTTTCGGACTCAATGTATTGCGACATGCTTGTGAAATCAGATGAAACGACAGTTGTATCGTTCATCAACAAAATGCACTATGTGACAGATACTGGTCAAAAATCTTGATTAATTGAACCCAAGCCGGTCGTGATCTCACCGTTGCAGTTACGCCCATCGCCGGCGAATCCAATGCTGCACGTGCATTGGTAGCCTCCAGGTAAGTTGGTGCAGTCGGCGTTTGTGTCACAGATGCCTTCGCCGCACTCGTCTATGTCTGCGTTGGAAAAGAAACCTTGGCTGCTTTATGCTCCAATTATTGTTTCGGCCAATATCGCAGCAGACACACGCCACATGTTTGCAGTGCCGTTACGAGCCTGTTATCACCGAATTTCTAGTCATACACTGATTAACTAGACTAGTTCCTTGGGAAAAAAAGATAACGTTTCTTCGTGCTGGAGGAGGTGAGCGAAATTTTGCAATATATGGCGAAACGTTAGCAACAGAGTAAGACCACAGTCATTGCAAATGGCAAACCGGCATTTGAGGGAGGAACATCTAGTTTTGAGTACTGTTGCAACCTCTTCGTTGGCGTTGCGTTGAATGTGCGATTTACCACGAATGGGGTGTACGCGAAGAATAACACCCATATATATGTGGCGTGAATAAGCATTAATAGAGTCATCGCGATGGAGTGATCTCGGATTCTCGGTGAGTGACTTCCAACAATGCAACAGTGGTGAACAGTTCACTCATGACTGTACTTCCTCGTGGTGACGACGAGAGTGATCTCGTGGGATGATCTCTGTTGCTGTTTGGTGCCACAGGGTGAAGCTTTGCGCACTTGCCGCTCGGGCTTTCCGATCGCAACAGTGCCAACCGGTGGGCTGGCCTAACGACCAACTGTGCGACGTGTCAATCAGCTCACAGGGAAGAGCAATGTATTCAATGCATTGCATGAGAAACATTGTCAGTCTTCTGAATACCTGCATGATTTAGTTCCAGCATGCAGACCAGGTAAGAAAATAATTAAAAAAAAGCAAACGACCAGTTGAAGTTTGCTTCTAACTACTTCGTTAATGGCATCCCCATCACATGTTCCACACAATCTCCCCATCTTTACAAAGGTTCTTACCGACACACATCGGTTCGTTAACTGACCACAATCCACTGCTTTGACACGTCAGCTGAGCGGTACCGCTGATTCTGTATCCATTCGCGCACGTGTACGTAACAACACTTCCGACGCTATAAGTCACCCGTACGTCATCCAGGGTGGCATGTTTTACGCTGTCCGGCTTCGAGCATTGGACTTCTGTAATCAGAGTCGTTCACTGGTGAAGCACAAGCATATTTCTAAGCGCGGCTCCCGTTTATGAACGAAGGTGACCTTGTTGGCAAGGTCTGCAGTTTTTGGCGCAAGAACTGTGGGACGAACCGCAACCGATATAATCTCCAAGCAAACCTTACTTAACCAGCAAACCATTACCAACAGGCGAAAATACAGTATGACGAATCAGCAGTTAAATATTGAAACGGTCGAACATTTACGAATGTAGATTGGTTTCCCATAAAAAGTTAACGCGCACACCATACCTTGGCACAAGATCCCATCACCAGAGTAACCGTCGTTGCACGTGCAGGTGAAGCTTCCTGCAGAGTTCTCACACAACGCGTTGCTGTCGCATGGACTTTTTGCTGACAAGCATTCGTCATCGTCTGTAAACGAGGCACGCCAGTTTATTCTGCTGGTTATAGGACTAATTATGGGGGGTGCGAAGGATTTTTTCCTGAAACGTTTTTGTGGGCCTTTTCTTACAAATTTTCTCCTGCAAAGATCATGAAGACCGTTTTTGGTGTGAACTCCATACAAAAGAAAAGATCTTAGTGTGTTTTTCTGCGAACGTTGGGCGCCATTTTTTGAAGTCAAACAACGTTGGTCGCCAACTTTTCAAGGATTTTGCCCAGATTTTTAGGGATTTTGCCCGGGTTTTAAACAAATCAAAACTTTTGGGCGTGCGCTCTCACCCTCTGCACCCGCTCCTCCCACATACACCACTGCTGCTGGTCACTACGAGCAGCAGGCTGAGTCACGCATTGGAACTGCATAAAAACTTTGACATTTCGCTTTCTACGTCGCGCTGCGTACCCACATCAGCACTCGGCTAGTCGGCTGTAGTATGTCACATTATCATCAACAGCTCAACTGTTACAAGCCTAAGAGTAAACAATGGGTCCACACGATTCTACAGTTTTGTGAGTTAGTTGAAAGCAAATAAAGAACTATTTCTGTCAAAATTGCAACCCGTTTCAGTTGGTAAACAATCAAAACACAAAATGAAAAGAAAATTTAGTAAAAGCTTATCCAACAAGGAAAAGAAAGCAGGTTTTACAGTGAATGGCTTAACTAACGCCAACGTCGTCTTAACGCGTGGGCAATATATTTGATGATTGTCAAGAAGATAGCCTAGTCCCTAGTGTTTACTTTGAAGTGTCATTTTGGGCAAAAATATTGACAGTCAGGCACGTACCAACACAGGCAGGTTCGCTGGCTGACCAGCTTCCGGTGTCCGTGCAGATCAGTTGGTTTGAACCTTGCAGCGTGTAACCGCTGTTACACCGGTAAGTAACCCGGATGTTGACGTTGTAGACCTTGCTCACAGGGTGTAACTGGCCGTGTGGAATGGAGTTCAACTTGGGACACGAGATTTCTAGAACATGAGGAAAAATAAGTTATGTCAAACACAATACGGAAAAGTTTTCGTCACTCATGATGCATCGGCACAGTTAAGATACCGGGATACTAGCCGATACATTCTTAAAATATTTCGCATTTTTTCTGCTTTGATTAAAGGCCACAGGCAGTTCTCTTTGATTTCGCAGTTATTCCACCATCTAACAAATATTATTGGACATAAACAGAACTTTTCCTTTGCGTCTTGACTTGCGGTACAAACGTTTGGATAAGGTAAATATTTCGTAATTAATCGCTGGCGATATACAGCTCGATTAGTCAGGCAACTTTAGTCGATTAAATCAAGACTTCATACGCCACAGGAAGTTGCAGTATACTCCCTGGATGATGACTTAATTTGCGAAACGTATCATGACCTTGACAGAATACAAATGAAATAAAACGGTTGCTAAGTTAGAACCAAATATGTTTCTTTACCGGTGCAAGTAAATCCGTCGCCCTCGTAGCCGCTGTCGCAAGCACAGCTAAAGCTTCCCAAAGTGTTGGTGCAGGTTGCGTGAGAATCACAAGTGGTTGTTTCTAAGCATTCGTCGATATCTGCGACAAGAAATCACAGTTGGAGCAGAGTAAACACTTAAGTCAAGGAAAGCAGAGCTATGCTTCAGCAAAAAATTAGTGATTGCAACAGATTCAAGAAAAGCAACTAATACAAGAAGGCTGTTGTACTTGGCGTTTGTTAAAATTTTGCGGTGTCGAAGTGCGCAAAATCCAAAGACATAAAGCCGTTCATCCACAATCACAGGTTTCACAAGAGTAAAGTCGAACCTTGGGTTAATCAAACGATGGCCAAAGTTTTGAAAAAGAACGCATTTAAGCAAACTGCTGAAACGTTATAACATTGTAAAGAAATTATAAGCTTTAATTTATCTTTTAGCAAGTTCTTTTAGTTTTAACAATTGTTGCGATTTTCAACGATTTCATCAGGTTCCAAAGCTTTTTCAGTTTTACAGTGGTTTTGCAAAACATTTGTCTCACATATTCGCACTTAAATACTTTCACCATCTGCGTTATAGCCAATCTATTACAACAAAGGCTTGATCATGGCCTAACACTGTTGTTCTGCTATATAGCGTCTGGTGTTTTGCATTACCGGAAAAAAATCAAGTCTGTAAACACAGGTACGTACCGCTGCATGTTGGTTGCTTTGAAGACCAAAGACCAGTGTGCAAACAAGTAAGAACTCTCCTCCCCACAATGCGATACCCGGTTGAGCAAGCGAACTCCGCCTCGTCGTTTACGCTCCAAACGTTTTGTGGGTTCACAATGCGGCCATTGTTCGGTACTGACAGATCATTGCAAGTTCTTACTGTTTACAAAAGATAAAAATGATGTTAATCTACGCCAGAGGTGACCAAAGTGTAGCCCGCGGGCACATTTCACATGGCCCGCACCTTTGGTTTGAGATTGTGTGGTATATGGTCCGCCAAAGCCTGTCTTACGTTTCTGTGACGGAACCACGGCGGTTTCCTGCCATAGGTGTAGCCATGGGGGNCAAAAAGGGTCATGTTCCCCAAAAATTTCTAACTCATCTTTACGTATTGTGTTTCGAGACNCAGTGTCCCAAACCAACTACTGTTGCCCGCTTAAATTCAAAACCTTTGCCCCCCNNAAAAATTTTGGGCTGGCGAAGGTAGGCTACTGTTTCCTGCTACTTAGATGTTTCCCGTGGTGTTTTCATGTGCTGTGGGCGAATGTGAGCATAGAAGTCGTTGCACAGGAGGGATTTTGCTTTAAAGCCTCTGCGAAATGCCTGATTTATGCCAACCTTCACCTTGCAGTAAAAAATGCTGTCCCGCGGACACCAAATTTGACCCTCTTTCAAAAACGTTTGGGCACCCCTGATCCAAACCTTTAAAACAGGCTGTGCAATCTAATCCAATCTTTCTATTTTTCAAGACAAACACCGAAGTTAATTGCAATTGCTTCCTTCTTTTCTTTCAAATACGTGAAACTTGCATAAAGTCATGTTTTTGTAAAAATCGTTGTTTCGTTTTTGACAAATGAACTGTCGTGCTGGGAAAAATAGAGCAGTGATCCTTAACACAACCCAGGCAGCTTTATTTAGAGCTAATGGAAAAATTTGTCTGATTGAGCAAAGACTCTCTACTGCAGTGGTTCTTCAACCTTTTGTTTACCACGCCTCCGTTAGGTAATTGTCCTGTGTTTTATGGCCCTCTGACTTTGTATAAGCTGTATCAATAATGTGTTTATTGATAAATTAAATGATCAAATTTTCCATGATGTAGGGCGCGTAAGGGATCGCCGCCGCCCCCCGGTTAAGAACCACAGCTCTATGTTTCGCATAAGCAGAGTTTTACTACACAGGCAAAGAAAGTATCAACAAAGCAGTCGCATTCTGGTCGCCGAAACGTCCGGCAGTTTGCATCTTGCCAACAACGAATGCGCCATGTTGCAGCACCTGTACAGGTCTTCCCGTCTCCGCTGAAGCCTCGCTTGCATGAACAGACGTAGGAGCCTGGTACGTTGTCGCAGGTGGCGTTTCTGTGGCACGGTTTGTTCGGGGAGTTTTCGCATTCGTCGATATCTGATCACAATTAGTCGCATAGTTATGAGCACCCTTACGTTAAAAGAAAGTTAATCGGAGTGACATTTTTCGAAAAGAGCACAGCTGTTTCGATTCGTTGTTATGGTTTCTTTTATTTATTAAGCAGGTGAATCCTATTGTAATTATGTGAAATTCGACGTAATAATTTCGGTGGACTTAAAAATGAAGAAATTCTGCTACACAACCATGTCTCAGTGGACCGTCATTGTCAGGCCCGCAACCAGGATGTGGCAACTGGGCAATTTCCCCCCCAGAAATTCAATAAACCTGTATAGTTGTTACAAGAATTTTGCCTCCCCGAAAATAGTACAACAACAACTTACAATCATTTTTCCCTGAAAATATCAGCTGGTTGCAACCCTGGTTATTCATCAACTGCTTCAGCATAGACAAAATAAGGACTACATACAAAATAGATCAGGTATCCTCATGAAATCAAATTCTGCTTCATGCCGCGCATTAGCAGCACTACATGGCTTACGTAAATTTTTCGCTTAGTTACTTAAACCTAGACACAAACGCTAACGGAAAGAGCGAAATATCAAACAAAATTCAAAATATGAAACTGAAAATCCATGCGTAACACATATGAACAAAGTTATGCAGGTTTGTACACGTACCATCGCAGCGCGGAGTAGGTGCAGAATACGTGCCATCCAGTTGACAAACAGCTCGGCTGCTGCCAATCAGGGAATAACCACTGTCGCAGAAGTATCGAACTTCATCGTTGAAGTAATATTTGGAGCCAGGCGCAGGGGCTGGTTCGATTCGGCCGAAGGTGATGGGACGCGGCTGCCTGCACTCAATTCCTGTAAAGTAGCGAGCAGTGCGTAAGCGAACTGATGCGCTGTACAAATGCATAGTAGTGAGTAACGCAAGATGAGAGTTTACTGCTTCTGTAAAGAAAACCGGGTGATGTCATCGCATCTGACAGTGTTGCCCATTTTGAGCAGTGAAGGTAAAAGGCTAAATCGCCCTTCTGGATAACTGAGCGGCAGCGCAACACCAGGTAAAATTAGCAAGGTGCTTGTGACTTTTCATAAACACTAAAAAAGAACTTTATTGACGTTTGTCAACGGTTAAATACAGGAAGACCAAGTGCAAAGAAAGCAAGGGAAACCTGCAGAAACGTTCTTGTACAGGGGTCGGAGAGTGAAGATGGGGTTTACGTGAAAAGGGAGTGGACGCTCTTAGTCATCTAAGATCAGTTAAGAAGACAATTATTTGATTGAGACAATTTTTTTGTGTTTCAGAAACTTTTGACCAAGACTTGGCTGTCGCCGTGAAAGTTAAAGCTGCGTTTCGTTACGTAATGGCCGTTGCACCGGCGCTGCAAGATGAAATATTAAGATTTACGTTCATAGGAGTAAAACAAGTAAAAAATATCGACACTTCTCAAATTCAATTTCAACTCATTATTATTACGCAATTACAGCAAATGAAAAACGCGCATTGCATAATAAGATATTCACCGATTTCCATTAATTATATACTCAAACTTGCCAACGAAAGTTCGTTTTAATAAAATCTTGGTTTTATGCCTGCTTAGGCCCCTGTCAGATCGCGAAAAAATTGGCGTGGTGAAAAACTTGTTGGAGACTTCCAAACTACGCACTTTGACAAACTTCGCCCGATCCCGTGTAGCCTTCTCGGCAGTTGCACCTGTATCCTCCGATCAAATCCACACAGTCGGCATTCACGTCACACGGATCTGTGCTGCATTCGTTGATTTCTGCGAAGTTCGAAAAAGTTTTCGGATGTAGCAACATAATAGAGCTAATATTCAAGATGAAAACAGCGCCTATAGCGGATTCGTGAGCTTCCACAGCAACAGCCGTAAAGTGACAACCCACTTACTGCGAAACACTCGTGTAAAGTGACAACCCACTGTAAAATGACAACCCACTATTGTAAAGTGACAACCCACTTACTGCGAAACACTCTGAAAAGAAAAACGAAAGGTGAACATTTTTCTATACTTGACTGGGCAAAACGGATGCTGCTCTAGCCTTCACGTGCTTTGCTACGCATCAGTGCAGCAACACACTCGACTGCTCGAGCAGCAGATGCGCTTTCGGTCGGAAATGAAACATCCTTTGCTAAAAGAACACGATTTTATCTGTTTACGAGCATTACCAGAACAAGAGGGTGGGACCTCCGACCACACTCCACTGTTCAGACAAGTGGCACTCGCTTGACCGACCAGGTTGTATCCTTTCTTGCATTTGTAAAGGACCGAGCTGCCCATCATGGTGGACCCGTCGATCAGGACGAAGGTGCCGGAGTCAATGCTGGCAGGCCTCTCACACATGACAGCTGCAGTTAAGCGAAGGGTTGTTGACGTACTGACAAGGAGCATCAATGCAATATTTTCTTAAACTTTATCTTGTATTCTTTGGTTTCACCAGCTTCGACACGGTTAATGGAACTGCGCGACTAACAACCAAGAGCTCTTGGAAATGGAACTTTGAAAACACCGGATGCATTGAACACTTGCAGAATTGACCAAAAGGATTCTTTATTGTGTTTCAGGCTGTGATAAATTCACAAGCTGTATTCCGTCAAAAAAAGATGTTAAATGGTTGATTCATGACTCCTAATTGTTTGTCCATAGTTTTTTTTTCAAAATTCCGCAGCAGGAATCTCGGTTCGTCAGCAGCACAAAAGACGATATCCTAACTAAAATCTGCAGCAAACCAAATGGTAAGAAAAGCAAACTCACGCGAACACAGTCGTCCTTCGCCCCTGTAGCCTTCCATGCACTGACATTCGAAGCTACCTTCGGTGTTTGTGCAATTGGCCGCGGAATCGCATGGACTTCCGAACGAGTTTTCGCATTCGTTGTCATCTGAACAAAGCGAAAAACGTAGTTCATCATTCCGCTACACAAGCCCGTGAACAGTTAATCCATTGCATTCACTCCCATCCGATTGTTGTTGTAGGTGTCAGCTCTTTCTTGAAACGTGAAAGCCCCTACTCTTTCCTCTTCAAGAAGAATCATAGGTCGACATAGTAAGTTTCGTTTCAAAAGGGGAATTTTTTCAGTGGCAAAACGAACTCTATGCGTTTCGCAACTTCTGATCAACACAGGCGCTGAACGGTCTGACTTTAATCTAGAGCCAAACCCGAAAGCGAGGAACAAATTTATATCACTTTTGCTGTGTTATGTAGAAATACCTAACCAAGGATAAAGATATTTTGTCTGGTTCCAGCTTTGTATCAGCTAAATAAGAGGATAGTGATAAATTCGGGTTGTTTTTAACGAAGGTCCAGAGAACAAAATAACATCGTTCCCAATTTTGCAATAAAATCAATATCGTCTTAAGTTCAAATTGTGGAGACGCTCAACATTAGAAATATTCACTTGCATCTTTTCGCATTGTGTAAAAAGTAAGAACGCTACCACCTTTAGACAACTGACATTCGAAGCACCAGGGAAGCAATAAAAAATAAAAACATTTTCCTTCTGCGCTTTTGATAGTTGCGAGAGTTAACGACTCTTTTGATGCATGACATGCCATTGTCCTAAAAGTGCAAAGACGAGTGAAAGTGCGTATGTTCCATTTAAATTTCTTGACGTCCGATTATTACCAATCAAAGCTACAGCGCTGTAAAAGGAATCTGAAAAGCATCAAAATCTGAGGCCGGAACCATCTCGTACCTTGGCATGTGGGAGCTTTAACCGACCACAGTCCGGTTTCCAAGCAACTCAAGATTCTGCTGCCAACGACGCTGTAACCGACTGGGCACGAGTACCTAGCNGTGCTTCCCACTCCCCACGTCTGTTGCGTGGCCGGCGTAATGGTGGTCAGGGCAGGCCGGTCGGGTCGCGGGCACTCGATGACTGTTGANAAATAAACATTTTATTAAAAACATCGAACGTGATGTTTCGAGCAAAGAAACGTTTCAGTGCTCGACAGGATTTACACATCGCGATCATTGTTTCAAATACAGTAATTGACAACTNAAANAAACNACAAAATTNTTACGTAAATGGATTGGCTTTCACAAAAATACAAGGATTCTCATGTATTATGCTTTCTCAGTACANACGTACATAAAGCAATCAATTGTACATTGCAAACGGCAAGAAACCGGAAAGCAGANCTGATCACATAGTGCTAAACCTCTGTAACTTACGTCTACATGAAAAGCCATCTCCAGTGTATTTATTGTTACAGAAGCAGGTGAAGCTTCCGGGTGTGTTCACACACAGCGCGTTCTCATCGCACGAACTGTTCTCACATTCGTCGATATCTGAAACAAAAACCAATTCTTTTTATGGACAAACAACTAGAAGAAATGATATCAGCTTAAGCAACTAGATTTCTAGTTTTTGAAACTCAACTGTACTTCTTGCTTGCACATAAGCAATAACAGGTGGTGTAAACATGCTCGCCGGGCGTACAGTAGTTGGCATGCAACAGCATCAAAGCTGGCTTTGTGAAATACCGCAGAGCAGCTCTAATGCGATCGAGAAAACAATCGAATTTTCCAAACAAAAGAAGTTTAACTCTTTCTTTATCGGCCTTGGCACGCGAGGGAAGCAATTACAAACAAGCGACACGGCAGTTCGGTTTGGGTACAGTGAAGAATCTACAAACGGAAGAAAATTTTTGCAAAGTTTTAAGTTCAATGATATAAAATTTACAGATTCCCTAAACTTCTTACTGGTCCGAACAAGTTAGTATGAAAGTTATGTTGTGTACGTTGGAATGTTACGTTTCAAGGTTTCGGCGCGATACTACTAGTGAAGATTTTTTTCGTTCCATATAGAAATTAACAACTTGAATTCGAAATGCCCTTTCTCCTGGAATTATCTTTCGAGCGTCTGAAGCCTTCCACAACATACTTTCGAACTGTTTCACGACTGTCGGCCAGACGCGTCTTTTACCAGCATAGATGGACTTACACCCAATTAAACACAAATACTCCTTGGAAACTTCTCTTGCACCCAGAAGGAAGCATACGTATTCTTTTGTTCAATATCGAGACGCCACCATTTGCGCTCTGCAACGTCATCAGCCGATTACAAAGCACGGACTGAATCCTGCGCTGGGGGGCAGTCGTGCACACCTTTACCTTAAATTGGTTTCTGTCTGAACCAATAACGAAATTTACAGTCTTAGAACCAACCAATCACTCACCGACACAGTTTGGCTCCGGATTGGACCACTGGCCTGATATAAGACAAGTTGCCGACGCTGTGCCGGACAGCGTGAAACCGGTGCTGCAGGAATACAGAACGGAATTTCCGTAAACGTACGGCGGTTCGCTCGACGAGGTCATCACGACGTTTGCGGAGGGAGATGGCGCCGGGCATGTGATTTCTGCAAAAGTCGTGCATTTACGTTGTAACTTTTAATTTAGATTTGAAATTAAAGAAATCCTTGAACGCAGCCACTTCAGCCAGCAATTCTTCTAATTGAGACAAAACAACTTCATTAAACTACCAACTGAAAGTTTGCTTTTAAGAATAGACTTGTTCTGAAGAAGGTGTGGGCGAAGTTTTTGACGCGCGAGCGATATTGGATTCTGAAATTTGATCTCCTGATTGGGAGCAGATGGATAAATTGTTTTGCTAAACGAGATGTAGAACATGATTTGGCGTTGTTGACGTAATCTGGACAAGCTCATCGAGTCTGATTAAAGAACTTAACGGTCCGAATAGCTTGCCGAAACCTGGTCAAGAAAATAGGGCTGGGCGGCAAAGGGTTAACACAACCCTCCGAGTTGTTTTTGCGGTTGCGCGAATGACAAGGCAGGACAAACGTTTCAATGAAACTTGCCAAGAACACTAGCGCATTTTGAAAGGAAATTCGCAGTTTATTGGCCATAAGAAAAAAATTCATGTTTTCGTCGAAAGACGCGTTGTGCGACAGCGTCACTCAAATATCACGGTGTGATCTCACGACTTGAATTGAGATGACGTACGCAAAGATTTTCGTGGAATGCAACATTGTGCAACTTACGTTTGCATTGGACGCCGTCGCCCAAATAACCTTCAAAGCAGATGCATGTGTAGGAGCCGGGAGTGTTGTCGCAGGAAGCGAAAGACGAGCAGGGGGTGATGGTTTGGCATTCGTCCACATCTGTAAAACAGTGGTAGTTAGGTTGAAGAAATAAACACAAAACAAAGCCATCAGGTACGACGTTCTTGTTTTGGAGTTTTTCTACTTTTAATCATTGCGCTCATGAAGACTGACTTTTTCACTGGTGCCGTTCTCATTAAAAAAATAAAAAACTTGTCGGGAAATACGGATGCGCAAAAAGGGAAAGGTGAGAAGCTTGTGTAATTGAATTTGGAAAGCTTGCTATACAACATTCCGTCAGATCCTCAGTGCAGGTGCTAACTACTGTGATAAAGAGAAAAACGCCACCATCGTTCGTGGCGAGATTTCATAGAATTTAGCGGCGAATACTAAACGCAACTAAAAATGAAGAAAAAATTGACAGATTGAATTTGATTTAAAACAAGCTGTACAATTGGCAGTTATGGAATAAAACTTGCCAGAACACAAATCACAAAACGCGTACGTTTATCGGCCCCCAAAACCAAAGTTGGAAAAAAAGGCAGGAATGGAGCGATTGACATTGTAAATAAAACTGTGAGAGGAAGACACACCCAAGGCCTCCTTGGTAAACAGGACACACTCACCAACGCAAGTGGGAACTGCTGCCGACCATTGTCCATCTCCTTGACAGGTTGCTGTCGCGCTGCCTTGAAGCGTGTAACCAGCGTTGCAGGCAAACACTATTCGAGACCCGAGCGTGTATTTGGCTTGCGACTGTGTTGACAAAAATCCATTGGCGGGAATCACTGGCTCGCTGCACTGGATTTCTGCCGAAGTACAAAAACAGTTGCAGCAAATTCTTTGCCGTTCAGACAAATGCGAACACTGTTGTCTTTTTAGTTTTTTAACGACTTGGTCCTGTGCGCCAACATCAGCATCGAAATTATTTTCATTAAGCAACTTGCCGCCTGACCAGAAATTGCCTAAGGCACGAAGTCACATGAGCGAAAACACAGAAAAGTCAAAACCATTTGCGATGGGATGAAAGCACCACTTGCAAGATTTAAATGACTTTGCTGCTGCTTCCACACCGAGACACATGCAACAGACCCGTTTCAACTTTCGAGCAACTATGAAAGACTTGCGCTCGCTTTTAAGTCACGCAAGACATTCGTGAATTGTCCGAATCGAGTTATGAGCTGCATTTGATGGGTCTGCAACTTCACTTCAGGAATAAACCGNGCCTCGACCTTTTGGCAAGGTGGTGAAATAGGATACAAGATCAGCTTGTATGACCTTATCCGCNAAAAAAACGTTGATAACTTTCATTCNTGCCGTAAGGCATGTTCATTACGTTTGTCTTCAGATTAAGCCGCTTCGTTTTCCTGATACATTTGCAGATGCTATTGCAAATTATGAATAAACCAGAGCTTGTCCAACATTCAGCTAAAGATGCAAAAATTTACGTTTGCTTAGAGCTGTCTCATAGCTATAGATATAGAGTAGTTTGGTAGCTCTGTAGGATCAGACTCTGTGTAGGACCACGCAGAAATGTTCTCAGCGCACCCGCCTCTTTACACGTGCATCAGGTTCAAGACATGNAAAGGAATCCTTTGGAAAAGAATTGGTCATCGCCTTCAATTTACTAAATCTTCATCGATAAGTTAATTTTGCCTGTCATTTATTCTACAACGACGATGTTGTTTNCACTTTGCTGTATAACGATACAATACCACGCGTTGACGACAATCTCGATTCTCGCAGGCCGTTAAACACAACCACATCAAACCTTTTTCTTTTTCATTTATACAGTTTGTTATGAGTAGTGTGCCCATACTGCAGTATTTTTAACTTGATCAGTCTTTGCTTTAAGATGGCAAAGGCGTGTGTATCAGCTTAACATTTAAGGACCGCCAAGTCACCATAGTGACTTTGGCTTTGTATAGTTATAACTTTCCAATCAACAGAGCTAGAGAGCTGTTCAAAACCTCCGAAGAAGCAACAGCCTCCTTGGTTCGATTTGAAAAAACTCGGAACATTCGGGTTTAAACTTTTTTGGGGTGATGTCAAAGTGGGTGATGGTCAAAGGATTTTTGGATGAAGTGATCGGGGTCTGAGAAAAAATTATAAGGGATCTTTCCTTTGTTTTTTTCTTTTAAAACAAACTGGGCGAAATATCCGCATCTTTAGAACCGTTGATTGCCCTTCTAGCGTTTGTGGTTAGCAAAGTTATGGCCAAAAAACGATAATTAATTAACTAATCCCCTAAGGAATCCCTAAGAAATTATCTAATTAATTCGTGTTTTTTGCCCATAACATGCCAACCACAAACGCTCCAAGTCGATCAATATTTGTAACGATACGGATTTTCGCCTAATTTATTTTCAAAGAAAAAACAAAGAAATTACCCCTTGTAAATTTTTTTAGGCCACGATGACATGATCCAAAAATACCTTGACCCCACCCGCTCATGACATCACCCCAAAAAAGTTCAAAACCGAAAGTTCCCAGATTTTTTAAAATTGCGCTTGGGAGACTTTCTGCTTCTTCGGAGGGTTTGGACAGCTCTCTAGCTCCATCGATTGGAAAGTTGTGACCGGACAAGTAAAAGCCACTATAATGGCTTTGCGTTCCGCAAGACCCCGTGTGCACATGGCGAGATGGGAATTCCCTTCTTGCCAAGCATACCTGTGCAAGTTCTGCCATCTCCCGAGTATCGTCGATCGCAAATACAATCGTAACTTCCGTCGGTGTTCTCACAGCGTGCGTTGACGTCACACTCGTGGGTGTTGTCTCGGCACTCATTGATGTCTAGGAATAAATGTGTGATCACTGATTACGTTCACAGAAGCATGCAGTACGTTGCCGGCACGCTCATTTTTTAAAAATATTTAGAGTTTTTTTCTTTCTCCTGGATTCTCATTGAAAAATCTAGCTTGATGGCAGAGTGCTCTTTTTAATCTGCTTAGCGATAAGTAAACACTCTTGCATGATTTGACTCAGTGCTGCATTAGAGTTTTTTTTTCTTTTTTATGTTTCTGCAGTGATGTCAGTGTAAAATATATTCAACGGTGTAGCGTTGAAAAGGATTGGGGAAACCTTCGATTAAAGCGAAGATGTGACCTTCTACGATCAATATAGCTGGGAGTTTTGTCTGGTAAGGAATTCTAAGGAATATCAATGAAAGCTCTGATTTTTGGTGCGATGTGATGAAGTAACACTAAGCCCAACATTCTTCTCCCTTGAAAAGGGGTGGGATGACGTCGTTTCTCTGCGTTCCCCACGACTACCCCACTCAATATACTGTATATAGAATCTTTTCATGGAAGATTAGGAACACAGAGAAAACCACAGAAAAAATTTTATGACTTAAAACTGGAAATTACAAACATTACTGCAAACTTAGCATAAAAAATGATTTGTGAAAGAGTTTTTCTTTGGTATTATTTTAACCAGTGTGGATCGAAAGGGTCGCTGTGCTAACGTCTGCTCCAAGTTTTTCGCACTCTTTCAACCTTCTCTGCTGTAACACCAGTGGTTTTGAAGGCATGATGCTGAGTTTGAGTCCCTCAAGCTTTTAAAGATTAGTCAAACTGGATGACAACTTGAAAATAGAAATTCAAGTACGTACGCAAAAACAACACCATTCGCTATATAATTAGGTCGGTTGTCTACTTTTGGCACAAAATCATTTCAAAAAATTTGAATTAAGACTTCCGCGCTGATTTAATCGTTTATACTGTTAAAGCTTACAGAACAACTAAGACAGGGGGGCACCAACTTTTTTGAAATTGAGAGTCACTTCTTGGGTACCAGTTAA
>JGI24159J19872_10004186_pt1 | contig 18315 bp, 4 predicted proteins | sample Ectturendosymbi4_FD_19872 | JGI IMG/M metagenome (IMG submission 19872) | reverse complement strand
CTGCTCAAGGGGCTAATTTGCAACTGGCTCGAAAAAGCACGCATCTGCCTAAATGCTTGCTGATATTAAAGGGCCCCATCTGGATTTTTTTGGGGGGCCCCAACAGCCTTTCACACGGCTCTGGTCACTTACCTAATATCTGTTTATGATATGCATGTGTTTGGCCCCAACATTAATGGTTTTCTGTGTTTATTTTTATTATTTCTTGAGACTATGTTGCTAAACACAAAATTATTTTTAATTGCAACAAGTTGGTATGGTTTATAGCAGTGGTTCTCAACCTTTTTATCCATGCACCCCTTTAACCGTTATTTACAGATACCCCCCCCCCTCATAAAATTAGTTTGTAAAGAACACTTTTACATCAGTACACTAATAAGAGAAACTAAACTCTTACAGTTGATAAGCTAAACTATATTACGTTTTGCACAAAATCCTAAATACAAAATTCCCCCTGGTGGGGAATTCCTCCCCGGTTGAGAAACCCTGGCTTATAGTCTTAAAAAGCATAAAAAACAGACGTTTCGCTGCACAACAGGAATGTTCCCTTTAGGCGTAGCAAGGGGGGCTGGGGGCTGCGGGGCCCGGGCGGCGCCTTTTGAGGGGCGGAACTTTGCTGATTAAAATTTAATTTTTGAAAGAGGTTAGTTCATTNGTTATTATTTTTAACGAATTTTTTCAAAGTTCTAGCTCTAGCTCTTCAATATTTGTGCATNGAAGCCCTACACTGGTAGGCTAGCCTGAAAAACATGACATGTGGCTGTGGAGTGAGTAAACTGGTGAAATATTTACTCATAAGTCTGGATTAAATCGAATGTGCTGAAGTGCCTCAGTGTTTGTCTGGAAATCAGGTTTTTTTTTAACACTTACTGGGGGAGCAATTGTGCCCCAGTCCTTACCCCTTTCTCGTCAGACAAAACTATTTCAGTCAAAAGTCTTTTGAACAAAGGAAAGAGATGGCATTCCGATGGCAGACTAGCAAACATTAGAGCTCCGGATGTTCGTGATTTATATTGCTCCTCTTCTCAAAATCTTATAAAATAGGCTTTGCATGAAACCACGATAAATTGTCAAGGCTAGCTTAATCCTTTTTTTCTTGTGGTTGGTTCTTCAGTAATGCCCCAACGGCACATCCAAACATCACGTCACACCAAGGCATTGGCGGCAAAGAGATCGCTGGGGTGGCGTTAGCACAGTGCTAGAGTGACCGCCTCTCAAGTGGAAGGCTGGGTGTTTTGAATCGCCGTAGTGCTTCTTGTGCAAGAGCATTCACCTCAACTGCCCTGGTAAGAAGCGTATTTCAGGTGTTGGCATGCCGCTAATTGCCGCTGCCAAAATTATAAAAGAAACATTTCTTGGCACATCTCATGCTATTTCTTAAGGTTCAGTGGGTTATTTTCAGCAAGTGCCATAAGCTGTAGCTTAGACATTACGTGGGCTTTTCAGTTACCAACATTACATTTTGGCGGTTGATGTGAAGAACTCCGCAAAGGTAACGTTGTTCAGTTTTAGTAAAGCGGTTGTTTTTCGCATGACATAATGGTGTCGGAAAATGACGTTCTTGAAGCGGGGTTGAGCAGATGGTGCGTTTGCGTGAGTAACTTTGAGTTCAAATTGCCGGTTTGAACTGCAAGTAGAGTGAATCAGAGCTAGCCTATAGGCAGGGTGAGTTTCGTAAAATTATTTGTTCAACGGTATACCAAACATTGGCAGTCATAGCAAAATTCATTTTAACAAGAAAAGCTTAGAAAAGGTGTTGCTCTCACTTTGATAAATTTGAGTCAAGAACCTTAGTCTGAATACCTAACGCAAGGGTAAACGATATGCTTAGATACGATTGTGGTGAAGGCTGTTACTAAAAAGGGCGTTGATAGAAACGGTTGTACAACTTGGCAATGGCTGTACTGACTAAAGTTGTTCAGCGCAACTACCGTCGAACGTAAGACGTTGTAATAACTGCTGAGCATCCAAAAGGCCTATGTCTCACTTGGCATGGTTTGGTAATATAGTTTTCGAAATAGATATCTGTTGGTAACCAGTCCTGTCGCTACGGCGTCATTGGTGGGCTTAGCCCCTCAAACGAAGCTCCAAGCACCCAATGTGAAATACTAAAATCAGTGTTTTTTTGTCAGATTTTAGAATATCAATCCCCCTGCACAAACGTAAAGTCCCCCAATTGAAGACCTCCTGGCGATGGTTCTGTTGGTATTACAGTGGCGTATATAGGGTATGGCAGGCATGGCATGTGCCATGGGGGCCACTTTGATGGGGGCGCAAAAATTGCTTGGCAAAAATCGAATATTTTACTTGCAGTTTCTTCAACCTTCATTTCGCGCCCCATCTAACCATTAACTTGCACAGCTGCACTGCATCGACACAGCGCTGATGCAATAATTCGGGCGTGTTGCGCCAGCACCAAGCATTGTGACAAACATTTGAAGTGTTATATATTCTAAGAAAACTAAACCACTACTAAAACGCGAAGTGAACAATGAAACGTTCTTTACATCACTGAGATTATGTTATCAGATTTATTATTGTAGCATGCTACTTGCAGTATATATACATTTTTTAGTTAAGGACGGGGATATTACACGAAATTTTAACACACATAAATGTTTACATCTGTAAAGTAGGTATGCCGCCATCACACCCCTAATTTTTTCGTTTGATCCCCTGGAATGAGTAAACAATTAAAAGTCATGTGATGGGCTCACCGGAGATTAAAAACCAACAGGGAAGAAAAATTAACGAAGTCCGGTTTCGTATATCCATATGTACAGAGTAAAAAATTGAAAAATTAGTGATGATGAAGGTGGCGACAAGCAGAAAAAGCAAGACTCGTAATCGACAATGAAAAACAAGACCCATTTCAGTTAGTAAGTGTTTGATTGTGATTTTCAAGATTCTTTATTAATCCTTATAACTTTAAATAAGCACGTAAAATGATCTTTCATTTTAAATTTTTATAAGCAATTTGAGGTTTGGAAAGGGCGGAACTTTTCTGGTCGGCCACAGTAGGCACTTAGCCTCGCTACGCCGCTGGGCGCATTGCTTGCATTTGTGAAATCGCTTTTTTACAGGCTGTTGCGTCTTCACATTCGGTCAATGCGAGGTAACAAGGGTCATTCCAAACACAAAGCTTGAAAATATTTCAATAATGATGTACTAAAATGGAACGTTACCCCAAGCACCCCAAGCTTTAAACTTAAATATCTAACTACTAAATGTTGAAGGAACCAAGAGTGTTCCATCACCAGTAAGCAGTAACAAATAAGGGCATTTCATAATCCAAGTATTGACGAGTTTATATGTGAGAGCAGAACGTTGCCTTTCAAAACAAAACTTGAAACTTACACTGGGATTGTTTCTGGCAGCTTTTTCCAGGTCCTGATCTCGGCAAGCACGACTGCAATCTGATCTGGTTACAAACGTGCGGTTATTGTTTCGCTGCAGTCCTGTGTCTGTCCCTGTACACAACGAACGCGTAGTTGAAGTTGATTGCGAAATAATCATAAATGTTGATCTTCTTTAAGTACATGCGCGCATAAATTTTAAACTTTCAGATTTGTGGGACAAACGTCGTAATCTTTTACCTATTTTGAATGTTTCGACAATAGTTCCTGAAAACTCGACGAAGGTTTCGGAGGACATTTCTGGCGGCGATTCCGTGATGTCAATGAGCATAGCGAACGTGCTGAAATTCCAAAAATACGAAGTGTGAAAAACAAAATTGTATTCTTTCATTCATTTTTATACCCGCAATTCAGAAAGGTTCGAGGGGTAAGCAGTCCTAAGATAACTGGAAATAACGCGGGGTTTTCAGCAACCTCAGAAGTTTTGCTAGCTCCACACCAAGACGGGATAAATCCACGTTGGAGATTTAATCACGCCAACTGGTGTTTGGTGTAGTAGCACGACGGCTGCTGCATGCGGCGTGCTAATAATAACATCCCCGATGGCACGAAAGCCACTGGGAGCTCCCTTTGGTCGAGTGCTGCAGCGCGCAGACGAAGCACCTCATTGGCCGACCTCTGGGACGTTTTACCGTTGGAGTACAGCAGTACTCGCCTCTCTAATCTTTCCTGGGGCATTCTGGTCACATCGCCTAACCACCGTGGCTGTAATCCTTCTATTCGGGAGAATAAGCTCAACACTCATCGTTTCACAAATTTCACAGATGAACGCTTTGTTGGAAAGCTTCACGCCGTGAACTCTGCAAAAATCTTATGTCTTTCACTTGTAGTTGAGACAGCACTCTTTCATTCACTACTCATTGTTCATGACTATAAGTGAGGATCGGAACATGGACCAATTTAAAATCTGACAGCTTGGTGGTGTTTAAAAGTTCCCCTTTTTGTGACGACGGAACAATAAGCTTACGCAGAACTGCATTTGCTCTACCAATATAAGTATCAGTCTTGTTCTGCCTTCATTCGCTCGTGAATAACACTCCAAGGTACTTGAACCTCTCGACCTGCTGCAGTGTATTATCGCGTACTTGCAGCTCGCACTGTCATGGTTCCCGGAAAGACATAATACCACGGTCTTTTTGGTGCTATTTTCAATCCGGTTTGGTCGGAAACAGTTCCAAACCCATTAACCTGAAGCCTCTGTTCAGAAGTTGTAAGCAGTATCAAATCGCCCGCAAAATGCAAACGGTTGACCTTGATCCTGCAGCTTCCATCAGCGACACTCTGGCTGAATCGGCTGATACGTCTACGTCTACCGAATTCATGCAGTGGTGACAGCACACGCCCTAGTCGGAGTCGAACATTCACAGTGAACGGTTGTGATTAACTCCGCCAACACAGACAAAAACGTCTGAGCAGGTTTACAAAAACTTGAAGGTCGGTAAAAGGCGGCCGGAAACAGTCCATGCTCCCGCAACACTCCGCAAACCCTTTCTAAACGGACCCGTTGGTATGCTTTCCGTCCGAGGTCGACAGCACATGCGTAGATATCCCTGGCATACTTACTGTACAATATTTCTATAAAGGTTTGCTGGAGTTTTAAAGATGATTTGTAATTCTACGGCCAGGATGCAAACTGCACTTTGGTTTTCTTCAGCTTTAGTTCAACCACGTCGCTTCAACTATTTTCAGGGCGCTTATCATGCACGTTTCCAGGAAGGCTAGGAAGAGTTTGCGGGTGAAATGATAAGGAGTAAAGCAAGACTTAGAGAAAGCACACGAACTGTAGTTTCAAGCAAACGCTATGACCATCAATTCTGCTCTCACCGAAGCCAAACAGCAAAACTGACGCCAATTATGGGATGGCTAGCTTCAAGGAATCGCGGCGATGAACCAAACAAACATTGTGTGACGCATGTGCCTTGCTCGGCTAACAGTTGACCACCGGCACTGGGCTGCAAACGACGCAGCATGTTTTATATTTAAACACCTTCGGCGTCAAGCTTCGTCGAACTATGCTTCGATGCGATGGGCGCCGAGGTACGCGGTTCGATGTTGTTTGGAAAGTGCTACGCAGTAAGTGCAGTTCTAACCCCGTTCTTTATGTAAGTGCGTTGTTTTCTGTGAGTGACGCAGTATTCCAGTTTGCTACGACTAGCTTACGGCAAGATCGCCATGTCGCGTGGCTTTCAATTTTCGAAGAGTTCTGTGCTGTCCCAATTCGCCTTGCAGATTCGTCGAGTGCGTAACGTGGGCCTTCCATTTGTATGTAGATGATGGTGGACACTGTCGCGAATTTTTCGAACGACTCTCTCTACGTAAAGCCCGAACACGGTCTTGGTAACGCGCGCGATGACCGATGCGCGATGGTTATCTATTAAATGTGAGTATTTTATGGTAGTATCTCTGCAAATTATACCACTGGACAAACCGATTGCGCCCTAGGTACAACAACAACGTTTGTGATATATCCAGGCACCCTGGGAAGGCGTTGCTGTGGACAATTTTTGCTGGATTGGCCTGTGCAGGGCCGCACCCAACTGATATTTTCGGGGGGGCGGGGCAAAATGATTGTAACATTTTGTTGTACAACTGTCGGGTGGCGGGTGCAGAAAGGTTGTAACTTGTTGTTGCACGAAACAACTAAACTTGTAATTGAAATTTCGGGGCAATTACCTGGTTACCCACCCCTGGTTGCGGGCCTGGGCATGTGTATGAGTGATAGAAATATCGAAGGACGAAAATTCAAATTAAAGTTAAGGCGAATGATAATGGATAATGAACAAGCTTCATAAAACAGTTCCTACTGAGTCCAGCAAGAATCCAATCAATTTGAAGGTGGATGGGAGCGCATTCGATTTGGGGAATTAGGCTAGATTTATTTTGGAACCCGGTGATTTTTTTCTGGTCCTACTTCGTTGTGAAGCCCATGGCTAAATTCAATCTTCTGTACTGACAATCAGAGGGCAGAACACGCATTTAACAAGTCATCGGTGACGGTCAATTCTGCATTAACATATGGCGTACTTACATGCAATAGCCTGGCAAGCATCTTTTCACCAAACGGCTCGCTGGGCCTGTAGTTATGCAGCAAACCCTTTTGTATTTTAGATTTTTGGTGGACTCGTATAGGGTGTTGAAACCGACAAAAGTACAAGCAAAGGCAAAGGAGATGTCGCAGACGTACCTGGCAAGAGACTGGAGGTGGCCCCCAAATCTTTATTTTTAACGCTAAGTTAATTTTAAAAAATAAACCCTTTGAAACCGCGAAAGCCGCTGTAACGACTCGGAACGTTTTCAGCCGTAGCTCGCCAAGCAATCTAATCGAAGAATCAAAACATGCAGAATGTCTTGCACTCTCAATTAAAAAGATTGGTGCTTAAGACTTTGTAGGGTAGTGTGACGTCACCATGTGGTTCCAATGAAGGCTTCGGGCCTGTGAAAAAACTCCTTTACGTCCTTAAGTGACTCTCTAGCGCAATTACTCGCCGATTTATGGCAAATAATCGCTCTGAAAGCCTCAATATTGGCTTTCACTATTCTTGTAAACTCGGCGCGCCATTGCGCTGAAGAGTCACTTGAATCCTCATAACAAGAATAACAAGAAGGTTTGCGTCTAGTTTCTTTTTACAAAAAACGGAAAACAACGTGGGTACTTTTGGATTTGGAACTTTTTGTATTAATGTAACGTCACGAGATTTTCCAACTAAGTTTTGGGGACCTGTATAAAACCCCAAGAGCCGTTTCTCCTGTTTTTTGCAACACTGTTTGTTGATAAAATGCATGTTTCTTTCAGTTATGCCTGAAACGTCTTATAATTTGCGGCTTTTATTGGAAGTAACAAGAGGAACGGCAGTTAATCATTTCGTTAAAAAAAGAAATTGTTGAAAGAAAATTTTTTACAGACGGTTCTTTGTGCTGCACAATGATTTTGCGCGAATTCTACTTCAAAAGGTAATATTTCTGCCGTCGAATTAGAATCTTTTTGGATGATGCGATATATTCAGTATTTTAACAGAGCAGTTCAGAAAAATTGTCTTTCCAAAGGAATCCTTTCACAGCCAAGAATCAGACACTAAGATCTTAAGAGTATATACAGTATGTCGCCTACAGGTAGGCGTCATCCGCTTTTATTTAAATAGAATAATAATATTTATAGCAAAACCAGCGTAGTCTAAGCATTGTGCAGCGAATACCAAGCATCGTGCTGCGAAACCAGCGGCATGATTGCGATAAAACTCAAGGTTTAAAAAAATAATAACTTGTGTTTCCACTCTCAAGCTACGCCAAAGCATATTAATCAGGTTGCTATTTAGAATTGTTTAAAAGTGGTCACAGATGCAATTGATGAAGGAACTTTTACTGACAGCATTTAGCATTTGAGCAGTTGACGCAAAAATCGTGTCTACGCGGAAACCTGTTGTTTTTGTTTGGTTCAGGTTGTTGTTACTGATGCACCTAACGATAACAACTGCAGAAAAAAACGTATAAAGCGGAGTAGAACCGATATTCGTGATTCAAAAATAGCTGATATACGGTAAGCCAAAAATTCCTGATTCAAAAATAGCTTTGCAAGCGTCTCAATTTCTGTGCTGGTCATGCGCTAGTGAAAGCAGTAGGCCTACATGATTTTTGTAAGTGAAATACATACTATGCGTAACAAAGCGTTGTAGAGTTCCTGCTTAAACAGCAACCATTTTTTGGGGGGGCCGATAGATGTAGTTGTCTTATAGAACGGTGTATAAGATATTTTTATTTCTTTGACGCAACTGATGAGAGTAAAATGCTGGAGCCATGTCAACATTTGGTCGGCTTAACCATGGACTTTCATCAGGACAATTGATGGTTCTGCAAGAGGCTGAAGCTAGTTCATGTGGATATTAACGGTTTAACGTTAACCTCAGTTACTTATTAAAAGGAAGTAACGGATTTTAAGGTTAAGGTTAAGGTTAACGTATTAACCATTAACGAAGTTAAGTTGTCCTTCCTAGCATTCAGCTTTGCAGAACCACTATAATTGGTTTTGTTCTATATTGATGCAATGCTTTCTGCAAAGAAGGATTTAGTAGTTGCTGGGGCGCTGGTTAAGTGTTTGCTCCATTCTGTGTGTAATATCTAACCAAGTGGTTTCCAGCCGGTGGGTCGAGAAGGAATGGGTGTTAGAGTCCTGCGCGGGTTGAAATATTGTCCACTACCGACCCGCACTCGCAAAATTTAATCCCGCCCCTCCCCGCCGGAGTTAGAGAAATCTTGCCCGCTCTCGCCTCGCACCCGCACACTTCTAACCCGCACGAGCCCCGCACTTTTTCGGTCTCAACCCTGCACCTGTCCGAAAACTGCTAAAACTCGTAACTAGGGCAAGTTTTTGTGGCAATAAAATCGTGAGAAGTATGCATTTATTTTTAACAAAATTTGTAGCCAAAAGTTGTATTTATGCACACGCATTTTAAACGGCAGTGATTTACTCAAACGATTTATTTACATATAATGCTAAATATTTATAAAATTGTCTTGGGAGAAATGGCGATCTTTTGCCAACAGTTTGCGTAGCATGCTAAAACTTCGCTCGCTCCACAGTGCGTGAAGCTGCATCGTCATTCAACAATTTGGCGTGCAGTTCTGATGTTTGGCCGGGTCATTTCTAAAATTGCTTATACGTTCCTATTCAGTTCGAATCGGTTACCAAAGAGAACAGGACTATACTGAAATAGTTCAAGCATGCTTTTTAAATCACACTTTTACATTTCTCGAAATACTTCCATAAAAGTTGCAGTACAAAATTGCATGTGAAAAAGGAAAATGTTGCAATACAAAATTCCTTGGACCAGCTTGAAACATCGTACTACATAAATGCTGAGTATTTAGGAAGCTGTAAAAAATGTTGCTAAAACTTGCCCTACTCACAACGCTTGACGACAAACCTAATAAGCAGCAATATCAAGCTGCTCATTTTTCTCATTGGCAACCAAAACTTTTCCACAGATCTGATCTTTCGCAGTCAGCAGATTTGAGGTGATATAAAACACGTTTCAGTCCACTTTTGACTAGCTTTGCGCTAAGCGCTGTCTTATCCATTAGTAAAGGCTGCTAGACTGAATTTTTCCTCACCAAGTACGACGGTAGAATTGGAAAATGGTCACTTGCCCATCACATGGCAAGTCTGAGCTAATGTTTCGCAACAATGGGTTGTTACCCTCGTAATGTTATGATTGCTGCAGTCCTACTGTCCTAAGCGCAATGCTGGCAAACAACTTTAGTACATCCACGATTTTTAAGCTGATTAAGTTCGTGTTTTGGCTCAATACTCAGTTACCCGCACAAAGAATTTCTCATCCCACGACCACCGGGAGGAAATTCAACCCGCGCCCTCCCCGCATGCAGTGGCGTAACTAGGGCGCAGNTCTTTGGGGGCGCCAAATTGAGGTCGGAATATTACGTAATAATTACGAAATGTTAAATGTCAGTGAATGCTGATAATTACGACTTACAAAACGTAGAATGCTAGCGGCTGTTACCCAGCTGCGAAATCTCATCAAGATAACCAGGTTCGAAAAGCGAAAAGCGAGCAATTATGAACCTTAGTGACATTTTTTAAGGCGGAGTTTCTGTCTGAAGCAATCAACGCCGCATGTGCCTTGACTCATGGCTTCTTCACAAAGCTTTCAGATAGCCAGGGTTGCGAACTTTCGGACTTCGCTTTGATTTTATAGTTGCGTCACAGTGGGACGGGAAAACAGAGTTCACAGTGCATGCATGCAGTATGCTATATTGCGCATGCGTTGAGAGCAGCGGTGAAACTTACAATATGTTGTTGTTACCAGGGGCGGATCCATTCAGTAAGGTCAGGGGTGGAGGGGGGAGCGATTTCAGTAATATTTAGTAGTCAAGTCTCATTATGGGTTCACTACCGTAAAAGAGATGATGTATACTTCACAACATTGCTGTGACAAAACAATGGACGACAAAATAGCCATATATCGCTAATGCTGCTTTCCGAATTGTACAAAATCATAGTGAATAAAGATATTTTCGTAGGTTTTAAGGGGGAAGATCGCCACAATCGCCTCCCCTGGATACGCCATTGGTTGTTACCAGGGGCATGCAGAGGGAGGGCGAACGAGGCGTCGGCCCTGGGCATTCAAGGCAGGGAGACAACCAAAGAATCAAATTATCAAAAATACATATTATTAAAATCTTGTAACGAGACGCTTCTTATTGGCCACTAACACACGCTGCATAGATCTGACGGGAACTTGCCTATCTGATACGTGTTTGCATGAATAAATGCAACATGTAAATGCTTAATGCATACCTATGTCTGGAAGAGATTTGCTTATAAACATATGCCTCAGGCCCACAGAATGAAACAAATTATTAAAAACTAACACAGTAAAAACAAAAGATGTTCTTTAAATTATTTTTATTATAATTTCTCGATAACACTAGTTTTTACGTATTCTAAACTCCTGTATTTTTCACATTCGTCAATACTAGAATTTGGTAGGGGTGCGTACAATCAAGCAGTTCATCCGAGCATTATCGAACCTCAACACAAGTCAAGTCAAGCCATGTTTGCGTTGCAAGTACGCAGCAATAAAACACATTTCAATTGGCATAGCTTAAAACAAACAGCATAGGTTGGGCGAAAGACGACCAAAGCAGTCAATTAATCAAGCCCAGCCTACGACCTCAGGAAGTTACAACAGATCTGATGCTTGTTGGTTTGACAAATGTCAAGTTGAATTGGATTTGATGTGGTTCTGAAGGTATTTTTATGATGATTTTTATTTGTTTGATGTTTAAATATATGCTGACTACTTTTGCAAGTTTCCATTTGCAACTGTGCAATAGCATTCAGAATTTTAGTTATTGTGAACATTCCAGTTACTGCTACGTGTGTTTTATATTAATTTGACCTATAAACTAAGCATCTGTGGATATGATTGTTGAAATTCAGGTCTCAAATTTGATAACCTAGAACTTCTGATGAAGCGTCACTGGCCTTAGATGTTTCCTAGGTAATGAATGTGACACATTTAAATTACCGTTTTTTCGACGAAATAATTCGACGAAATAAATTTAAAACAAAGGCAAGAAAGACAACTTTGTCTTTGAAGTTAGATAATTAAAAGTAAACCATTAAATCGCAGTATTTCTTTAAATTTCCTGTCACTTCTTCAAAGTGTTATCCAAGAAAATGTTATAGATTTTCAACTTTGTATTCGTCTAGTAGTTTTATATAAAACCATTGCCTTCAGTTTTTCAAATGCATTCTTCTGTATGTCCTTCTCTTTTATGTATTCGTGAGTCTTCCCCCAGTTAGCTCTTTATGATGTTAAAATACTCAAAATTCTGGGAGCGCATGTTACTTAAACCTCTAGTCCTTACAGCTCGAACCAGCGATGATTGTGCCCAGACTTGACGAGGTTGGGGAACAAGTGGACACGCTGCATTCGGCATCTTCAACAGGCTCTAACAAACCCGTGCTTTAGAAAACAAGGTGCAACTCTGGCCAATTTTATCCAGTGTTATCAGAAGATTTTTGTGCTCAAAAAATCCCGTCATCAAAGATCATGCAGATTTTTGCAGATGGTCAGGGGAACTTTTTGCCCAGTTTTTGCATTTTCCTTCACTAGCTGCTACAATTCGAATGTATTACCACAATTGGGAGTGTTGCAACACAACAGTTTGAATTTCGATCGTGCTGACCGAAATTTCAAAGTGGTGATAGCTTCACGCGAAACAATTAGACTCTACGATGGTTATGATTTCCAAGATTCAAAGGTCCTGACGTCAATTCTGTGACGACACAGTCATAAATTTTTCATACAAGTCTAGAAACAAATATATGCGGGGGATTACGGGGCCGAGTCACATTTGACGCCACTTTACTGCAAACTCCAAGCTCGTATCTATACTGCCATGAACGGGCTGGGTGGGGGCGCCAAAACTGACTTTGTCCCAGGGCGCGGGAAACCCTAGGTACGCCACTGCCCGCACGCATAGCAGTGCGGTTAACCCGCCCCGCGCAGGACTCTAGTGGCTGCGTACAGTAGCGTGAATAGTTTGCTGAAGTCTGGAATTTTTAGAACTCCGCATATCATAATTCTGTGTTACATAAGCAAATGCGAAACACGGACAAATTTCTGCAAAGTTCACAATATCTCAGTTGTAATTCCTCTACGTTTTTTACTTTTTCAATCGACCTTATCGTAGAAACACGCCAGCAATAGTAAGCGCTGCTTGTGATGCTGAGATTACGTCAGTCTCGTAAACATCTGTCTTGCAGGCTGTGAATACTTGCCAGCTGAAATTCCATCAAAGCACAGCCGATATTTTTATCGATGCAGCTCCTTGTTGCATTCATTATTTTGTAATCGTTATGGCACAAGCTCATGATTCCAGGGCGAAGTAGCATGTAGTTGACAGATGGCGGGATCTTATAGCGAACGAGAGACTGTCGCCTCGTGCCCCTCTTTTTTCAGAAATATTGCTTTGAGAAATCCGCACTTAGGGTTTTTGCATTTTTTTGTTAAAAGCTTATGAACCACTCCATAGCCACATTTAAGATCTGGGGCAAGTCATATGTTTTACAAAAATAAAGTAAAAATTATGTGCGTATGTGCCGAAGGGAGCTCATCAACAACCGTCTTGGGGCACCTTCCTGAGAGTTTGCCTTGGGCCTCGGGCCCATGCTAAAAATTTGGAAGACATGACCACGGGCCCCCAAAACCCCCTGGATTTTGAAATTTTCAGCAAAAAAGATTGTTTTTGATTTGTGAGTGAGAAAAAACTTTCCACTTTTTCCCCCCTGGAAAAATTTGAGAAACCGCCTAGTGGCCTTCCGACGCCAATGGATGCAACGATATGTGCGAAATATTTGAACGTGTTAACAAACAGGTGATTGGACTGGTCCTCCCATGTTCAATGACTTAAAAGAAAATTTCTCTAAGTTCGTAGTTCCCATTGATGTTTTGAGATTATAATACCGGTACGTCAGTTTCGTTCGTTGTCACTTACAATATTGCGTTATTTCATGAGGTACGGCCAATAACTCTGTTCTACAACCACTGTCAGTATCAGGGGCGGCTCGTCTAGACGGGCTGCAGCCTCCCTGAAAAATGCAAGGCAAAAGGTTCCGCCAAATTCGCTTTTAAGTTTGGATTTAGTTACGAAATTTCACAACACAATCATTTTCAGTTCTTCCGATACCATTTTGGCTCAACGTTTCCTAGAAAGCAAAAAAATTATGTTTCGCTCTTCTCCACCGACGTCGCTCATGCGATGACGTTTCCAGCACACTTGCCAATGAATTTGGCGATTTCAGGGCTTCTTCGGCAAAGCCCTAAACGAAAGAAACCAAGGAATTGGCTACAAGAAACATGTTGGTATATCCGCCTATCGCAAGTAATGTTTGTTATTTTGACGATGAATTTTTCTAGAAAAAACGGAGGAAATGTGATCTTGGCTGATTTTTACTACCTGAATTCTTGAATATTGAATTCAAAAATTAGACTTAAACAATGCTCTTACGAGTACTTTATTGATATTGGTGGCATTGGATTTAAATCTGGTCGCCAATCTCGGGCTGGGAAAACACAGCCCTTTTATCTGCACCACTAAGCTGATGAGCCGTCTAGGGTTTGGTGTTTGAAGATGGAGGGCAGTTGTTGGAAGAGATCATTCTTGGACAAAGAAGGTGTGACTGATTTAAAACATTTAAATGAGAAAATTTTGAAGCATGAGAAATCTGGCAAGCATTAAGCAGTTCTTTCATTTTTTTAGGTGAACATTGCCCTGCACCTGAAATTGATTCATGATACAAACTTTTACAGGAAAAGCATAACAATCATGCTAAAAAAACAAATTTTGTCTAAAATAACAAACTGTTTTAAAATTTTGTGGAAATTTGAACTGCCTTATAGAGGACAAGATGAAAGTACCAGCTCAAAGGAAGTGGCTATAGGTCTGCTGCCTTGACACGGTTTGAATTTAACGCTGAGTTTGTATTACTAACGCAGGTTTTTTTTGAGGAAAATGTTAGGTACCCGGTATGGACCTGTAGGGACCCGATTTCTCTTAAGTCTAAGGACCCGATTTTCAATTCTATTCGGGTCCCTTAAAACGATTTAAAAACCCTGCTAACGGCAACGTCATAGTAGTCGAGCGGAAGCGTCCAAGTTTACTGTGCGAGTGGTATTCTGTTCGACTCACTTTTGCGCCTTTCGCTTTGGTGGTAGTGGTTATACTTTGATGGTAATGGTTTTTATTTACTTTTGTTTGAGTTTCCAATTCTTTTGTGTTTCTGTTTTCGCTTTAGGGTTTTGGTTTAGGGATTAGACTTAGGGTTAATTAAATTGAAGTGAATGTTTTCTATGTATCAATAAGAACAACTGAAAATTACGAATGTGATAAGATTAGGACTGCTGGAGTGACTGGAAACACCACTAATGATTAAAAACAGCCAGGACGACAATCCTAGATGTTCAACCAGAGATGGAAATTTACAGCCCTCCCGGCCATTTTCAGCACGAGCAGCCACTGGTCAGTATCACAAAAACATATTACCGTCAATGACTTTTAGATTTGAATTAACAAAATTTATGCACAAATTTCACCACGAAAAATTACCAGAAATATACAATAATTTTTTTCAATAGACTTTTTATGTTCATTCTTATCAAACCAGGTTTGCTAATATGGCAAATTACTTTATTCCTCGAGTTTCAAGTAATGCAGGGAAAAAAACAATTTCGTATAGGGGAGTTTCTTTCTAGAATAAGTTAAAAAAAATTGAAGGCTGTACTCTTAAATACTCTTTGCAATAAATTACAAGAGTTCCTGTTTTCTCGAACGATGTAAACAAAAAAATTTCATGTTTATTGGCCCCTATAAAATTTTAATAAGTAATACTTGTTTGTGTTTTGTTTCTTTGTAATTTTTTTATGCTTTGAAACGTGTGAGTTTGTTATATTACTATTTACATATTGGTCTTTCAAGACATATTTAGGATATCCTGTGCAGATAACCTAAGGGTTTGTCGATGTCCCAGCTTCGAAAAACAAGCTACCCAATGCACACAGCAAAGACTGTATTTTTTGAGTTTTGCTATTAAATGTAGCGCTTGCTAAGTAATATTTTCTATTTTATTCGTCTTTTTGTGAATATGTGTACTTTATTCACCGTCTCAAAATACATCTTTCTCTCTCAAGCCTATATGAATAAAAATATAATGGAACTAGATTGCAGATAAACGATACTACAAAAAATATGTAGCGAGCAGACCGGGATTTTGAAAAGCACTGCACGAGAGCATTGTACGCTTTTACTGATGTTGGCTGCGACTTAGAGGTAAGAGGTACATGCTTATACAAAAGACTTCATAATTCATACGTGTCAGTTTATCCGTTGTTGTAATACGCGCAATGTTCAAAGCTTGGTCACGCAAATGGTTCTTCCATTAGGTTGACCAAAGAACCAGCTCTGACGCGGAACACATCAGAAACGAACCATACCTTCCACAAGCTTTGTTGTAGAGGTCCAAACACTCTCCACCTGGGCACGTCCGGCAAACCTCACCGAAGCCGAGCCCAACACATTTTGTCTTATTCAGTTGATCTCGTCGTGTCCTGATGAAACACGGTCAATTTACGGCTGTTTAGTTGGCCATCAAAACTATTCAGTGAAAGCTAACCACTAATTAGCAAGCCCTGCCATAACTTAGCGTCATCAAAACTATTAGTGAACTTGGCTGTGGAGAAAAACTTCAATGAGAGACGACACCATCATTAAACCAACTGTAAAGCACGTTCAAGAACAGACAACCTCAATGGGCTGGTAAGTTTTCGACTTCTTTGTCAAGTCAAATCATATTCAAATCAACGTTGCAAGAACACTTGGGGAAACGTGTAAGCATCTCCACATTCTTCAAAGCCAGGAAATATTTATTTTAAAACCACGCCAAAGGTTGAAAGAAACTTGATTAAAAAATCGTTTCTAAACAGGGTTCGTTAAATGAGAGATGAATATTATGAAAATGCGAAAATTGGAAGGTATATAGCTTTAAAAATAATTAATCTTGAAGTTTTAGAACAGATGGCTGCAAACATTTGGTCCTACGGCTACATAAGCTATTACACACTAGCTATTACACAATAGTTCGAGGGCCGAGCATCTTACGTAATGTGAATAAATGTGTAACAAAAAGAAGTAAATTATCAAATGACTGAGGAAGATTGCATGTGAGATTATAAATACAGCGAAGCCTTAGCTTAAGTCGCTCTGAAACAAAAAAAAATTTATTGCATACGGTACGTTACAATTGTCAGATGATATTACCGTAATAATTAATCAGTGCGTGTGAAGTTTTCAGAATAATTTCTTAAGATACAGCATTGTGTTATGTCAAATCCACTGGCTGTGTTGAGCTACTTTATTGCATGTAGCTGTTAAAGGTGGACAACGCGTAACTAACAAATAGCTTTGCACCAAAAGCTGTGTTGAATGCGGATCAAATTCTCCTCCGAGGATCAGATTCTCCTCCGAGTTGCATCTAATAATCTTGATTATGTACCACCAGGAAATCAGTTTACAGTGCATCAAACCTGCACGGCACTTATAGTGTTGTTTTTTCGAAACTATATGATCTTTTGAATTCACGAAATGTGAAGATTAACAACCAATGCAAAATTCAAGCTTTTCTTGCTAGTTTCTACTATCTACTTTAAATTATAAGGTTAAACATTGCTCGAAACAGACAATTGCAAACAGCAAAAGCGAGATCCGGATGGAAACATAACAGACATTACGATGCTAGACAGGACAACAGTCCTGCTATAATATACTCTTGTTTTGACTGAGATTTTTCAATCATGTAAATTAGATGAAATTGACAAGTCATTGTTGTGTCATATTTTCCAATCATGTCACTTAGGATATGTTAATCGAAGATTGCGACGTCCTAAAACAGGGGTTCCCAACATGTGTTACGCGCACCACTAGTGGTATGCAAAGGTCTTCCAGGTGATACGCGAGTAACTTCCATTTTTTCACAAAAACCTGGATTCACAGCTTTTTAGTTTACGTATCGGGCTTTGCTTCTAAATAAATAAATTGTCCTGTAGCCTCCTGTTCCTATTTTAATGCAACATTATCACTTTCGATGCGCTGTTAGCAAATTTACGCCACGCATCGACCAACTGATGTAAGGTATACAAAAACTAAAGTCTCATTAAATTCAGTTGTGGTCTTTTGTTGTTATATTAATGTATATTATTCTTCTGAAGAAACTAAGCTTCGATCAAATTATTTCTGGAAGAAATAGTACGCGTTGACAATACGGGGTGCCCAAGTGGTACGAGATCGTAAAAAGGTTGGGAACCCCTGTCCTAAAAGGTCATTTGTCACAATATGATTTTATAATGCCACAAATACGGTACTTTTAATGGTAAAGGTATTTATATAGAACCCAATCAGAAAACTGAAGTTGCAGTAAAAATATTCTAAAGACACAAAATGCTGCATGGAGATAACTGCTTAAAAAACATTAGTGATGATAAGTTCTAAGTTTAAAATCTAACCCAAGTCATCAGCAAACACAGCTTACTACTTCTTTGAGAGCAACTTCGGCTTGAAAATCAAAACTAGGCTTCTGTTTGTGCGAATAGCTCATGGTGCAAACACCCCCCTAAAGTTTAGATTTGTCACAATTTGGGCCAAAATCTCAAAAAATTTGGGCAAAGAAGCTTTTACATTTTTGTCGACAAGCTTCGACAATAATAATGAAATGATACTGAGTACAAATAAAGTTTATCGTGTCATTGAAAACACAATATATTCACCCAACTTTTTCTGGTAACTTCGTGTTTTAGTTTATTAGAGTTAATGAGTAACTGACTCACTC
>JGI24159J19872_10004184_pt1 | contig 18319 bp, 17 predicted proteins | sample Ectturendosymbi4_FD_19872 | JGI IMG/M metagenome (IMG submission 19872) | reverse complement strand
CTTTCCTTGACTATTCTAATCACAAGCAATTTTTCCTTTTCAAGGATTTTGCTTCCATAACTTCAGCCCCCCCCTTAGAAAAATTCTGGCTGCGCCCGTGCAGATAGGTCTGGTGATTCCCGGGCAGCTGATTGGTTGTATGACCCCCACCAAATTCTAGTATTGAGGAATGTGAAAAAAAAATCCCTAGATTGGAACTTTTGACTCTTTTTAGGGATTTTCGGAAAAGTATGAAAATGTGTGAAATGAACTATTTCAGTTTATTTTGCAAATCATGTTTGGTTCTATTTTTAACATTTATTTTTGGCACTCCGATTTTATACCACGCTGAAGTCGCCGACACCGCAACCTCCAAAATTAAAGAAAGTGTTTCTCTTCAGGAAAAACCGGTGATTTACCAGCTGGCGATTTAATGCTGCACCACCACAGATTGAGAGATTTTTGATACTGTTCTAGGGATTTTTGAAGTTGCATTTGTGAAAGACCTGTTCGCAACCCTGGCTTTCTGAAAGCGTTGTGACGCAGCCATGAGTCAAGCCACAAGCGGGCACGTACTGCTGGCGACAGAAACTCCGCCTTGAAACGTCTCCAAGGTTCATAATTGCTCGCTTTGCGAACCTTAATGATCTCGATGAGATTTCCCAATGACATTCGACGTTTTGTAAATTGCAGTTATTAGCATCCGCTGACATTTGACATTTCGTACGTAACATTCCGACCTCAATTTGGCGCCCCCAATGTGCTGCGCCCGGGGGCAGATGTCCCCCCATGCCCCTCCGCGTTACGCCACTGATTGTGCCTAAAGCACTCTGGTGAAAGAGTTGAACGATAATAACTTCAGGCGAGCACAACATATAATTCCATTTCTTGGTTTCAAATTTTCGAGTGGAGAGTTAATTATTAATGAGGCCCAGAACAGGAGTAATTTTCTTTGGAACAGGAGCAAGAGTAAAAAAAGGTGGCTCCGATCACTTTTGTTTCAAACCAATGAATTTCTGCATGGTCGATTCTAATTCCCAGATCTTGCTTTCGAAATTGCAAGCCACTAGTTATTTCCAGTGTAACATCGCCAAAACATGTTGGTTATGTTTGCTATTACAGTTGTGCCTAGGGTTGGTTTGGATAATAATTATTTCTATTCGGAGAACGGATATATCCGTATATTTGTAATTTAGCTAACCGGGTGACCGGATAATAACGGCTAATTGTTAGACCAGGGCTCGCGAGTCAGATGTGGCTCTTTTGATGACGACATCTGGCTCGTTTGATATTTTCTTAACACGATTGTTACGAATGAAACTTTTTTGTAATTTTTCATCTACCAGACAACAAAGCCATCAACAACACCATGCAGCACCAGAAGTCGCATTAACAGTAAGAAGCATGTTATTAAAAAGAAAATTCAGACATTTACCATTGTTTAAAATTGTTAGTTTGCTTAAAAATGCACACGTTACTTAGTAAATTAGTTACATTAAGTGTTGAAAAACAAAAGTGCAGGAGCAGGCAAATTTTTGAGGTTGCGAACGATTTTTGCCCAAAATCCCCAAATGTGCCCGAAAAATACTCCAAAGAAAATGACCTCCAAAAAAAACGACTGCATTTATTTTCATGTTGGGCGCATTTTCTCAAATCAAAGCACTTCAAGCACCATTTTTGCCCAAATTATCTCCAAACTTGCCCAAATTTCCCCCACCTTGCCCGAAAAGAACTAAATAAAAACATGACCTCAAAAAAAACGTTTGCACTTATATTTAGAGTGCTATTTTTGTAAAATCAAACCACACACAGCGATTTTGCGAAGGTATTTACACATTTTGCCCAAATTTCCCCACAGATTTTGCCCGGATTTTCACCAAATCAAAAGTTTTGGGGTGCACTTGCACCCCGCCTCCTACACCAGTGTTGAAAAATATTATATGGCTCTCACAGAAATACAGTAGGTTTCATGGCTCCCTCAGCGAAAAATGTTCCTGGCCTCTGTTCGACATTTGATTTCACGAGATGAGATGAATTGATTGTAAAATTATGAGCTTTTTGTGAATATTCACAAATGCACTGTAAGAAAATCACGCATTTTTAACATTTACTGCTTCTGCAACGAGGCAAGCAGCCAGGGGTGGACGTAATGGGGCAACTGCCCACTGCGATTCCAAAAAGTTGTACCAAAATTTTTCAGGCTGATCAATAAAATTATGTCACAGAAGCGTAGATTGTAAATAAGATCGTGTTTTTTGATTTTATGTTGCGGCTCTTTGTAAATTGGGTTTTAGGATATGCGGCTCATACATAGAGCAGGTTTGGCCACCCCTGGTATATGCCTTAAAGCTCAAACTTCTGGCTAAGAAACAATCCAGTTTATAAGTCTTCCTTGTTACACCATGGTGACCGTTTAACAAGAATAGCATTCATTTCAGATATTTGTGAAGTTAATATGCATTGTGACAGTCCAACCACAATTATGTAGAGGCTTAACGTTTTCATCAATGGTTTCCCACTACTTTGCTGGCGAGAAAAGTTTGAATTTTGGTTTGAAACACTCATGGATTTATAAAAAGACTTCTAAGCGGTTCCCCCAGAATTGCTGATCAACTCACCAACCGTTGCGTTAAGCTGCGGCAACAAGAATTTCGTCACGTTTTCTGCCAAGACGTGGTGATACCCGCTTGTGGCTTCTTTCTCGCAAATACANCAATTTCACATATTGTGTAGACCAGGGTGTCTCAACCTGTGGGCCACGGCCTTGCATTATNGAAATAAATTACGTTTCGTAAGATGAACTTTTAATCGAAAACGTGGGTTTCGTCTGATCTAGCAGGCTCAGCCTTNGCACTGATTGTAGCGCACGTTGTTATAAAATGGTTTTAGTTGTTTTTATTTCTGCTTTGTACATGGGCGACAATTGTCGTATTGAAGAAGTTGTACAGTCGGTGGGNAGTGGCGTAGCCAGCCCAAAAATTTTGGGGGCAAAATGTCTGANTTTAGACGAATAACACTATTTTGTTTAGAAAAACGACTCTCAAAGCACAAAGTGACTATATTTTCTAAAATTTGGGCGGGCACGGCCCTTTTGGCCCCCACTGGCTACGCCTATGTAAATAAGGCGCCAAACCTTGCTTATCTGGTTTTGAAAATTAGAACGTGATCACTATTAGAAATAAACTAAGTTGAAAATCAAAACCTGATGAAGCTTGTGAGCAGAACGCGCGAAAATGATGATGCAAGTTGCTCTGCATTACTTCAGGAATCATATCTGCGAGCAGGTTTGCTAAAATTTTGCCTCAAAGGTTTTATGTTTTTCGCTTACCGGGAATTGAGGAATATTTGCAAGCACCCAGCTTGACCAGCAGGCATCGGCAATTCCCATCCATGCAAACATGTCGTTGCAAATAATTTTCGACTCCTGCACGCCATCTTGTCAAGCTGACACTCCACTACCCCTGCCTCATGCTGTTTGCCGCAAAGATCGCATGAAACGGTGCTTCGCCCACCTACCCTGTCTACACCCCATGTTTGCGCGACGTACCCATGTTTGAAAGTAACTAACAGTCAGTAGACGAGTTCTACCTGGGTTGGTCGGGCACGCAACATCCTTGCTCTGCTTAGGTGAGTTTGCAGATGGGTTTAAAGTCACAATTCAATTCTGTCAATCACTTTTCCACGCCGGGTTTTGAACGTGCCGCTTGACGCGAGATTTCCAACCAAGGAAATAGTACCGAGTTTCCGGGCAAAGTGGCCGAGATTCACCAACCAGGGCCTCGGGCCTTCAAAAACACCCCGGCACCAGTCCCGTGTACGTAAAGGACACGTTGTTAAAACACGGAATAAGATCAACAAGAAAAACATGAGTTTCATTCGCAGATGGTTTTGCAACAGTTTGAAATCGTTGTTTCCATCAACAACTTCAACTGAATGGATCGCGGCTGAGTTTTTACAAAAAACACTTTTTCCCGCGATTTCTTCACGAACACAGTTTGGTCGACTTGCGTCAATATTCAGGCGAGTTCCGACGACAGAGACAATGTCTTCGGATTTAATTTCTTGAGCAGCAGCAACACATTCCTCCCAACTGAAACACAAAACAGTCAGTTCTCTCGCACACAACCGCCACAGACACTTCCACACCAAAGCACAACCATCCCCATGAAGCAATTGATGTTTCCCAAACGACCCGACCCTGTTTCTCACATGATCACCACCTTTGTTGCAGACTGAGAACAATGTTCACATCACCCCCCCACCTCAAACACTCGTTACACGAAGCGTGTCCGTTTTTTTGTCATTCACTTTAAAACCTTGAGGCGTAGATACAAGCTTTCGAACGTTATTGGTGTTCGTCAATCCAAGGTTGGAAGTGTCCACAATAACCAAATTTCATTCAAATTTTCATTTAATAACCAAATTTCATTCCCTTTATGTTAAGGAGTCGGATATTTTGGAATGTCGGAGTGGGATGTTTCACCTCCGACTCCGCGACCCTGTTGGGTGTTTCTAATGACAGCACTGTTTAACCAGCACAAAGAAAATTCGTTAAGAAATATCTTGATTTGAAATATTAGATAATAAAAATCAATTTAAGAGTTGCACGGAAAGCAGTTACAATGCTGTGTTTTCTAAGTCGTTGAGCAAATGCAAAACTAGGGTGGGTCTGGTGGAACCATATGCCTTGCACTTTTCAGGGAGGGCTGCACCCCCATCGAGAAAAGCCCCTCGTGGTTCGCAGGAAAGCAAACATTTAATCAACAAGCACAGGGATGGAAACAAGCACAGGGATGGAAACAAGCACAGGGATGGAAACAAGCACAGGGATGGAAACAAGCACAGGGATGGAAACTCGTCAACTCCAAGTAAGTTGTCAAAAGATTGTTGGAACTCACGTCTCCAGTTGATGACTTTGGCGAATCCTTCAAATACTTCTTTTTCTCTCTCCAAGTGGTCGCGATCTCCTGTCCACAACTTATCGAAGCTCTGACAACAACAATTCCGAACTCAGTAACAACTCGTTGCAGGAACGAGCAAGTTATGATGGAAGGAGGTTGGATTCAGTGAAATTTGAAGATCACAAAAACATGGAATCCAAATGAAACGAAACAATCAGAGACGAAATGACAGGAATCGTAAAACGTTGAAGTCCAACCTCAGCAACGGATCGGTCCGACCCCAGTACGGCGAATCCGAATCCGATTCCGACTCCAGTGCCAGGTTTGAAAGCGGCCCGGAGCTCAACATGGTCGAAAACGAGGCCGAACTCGCGAAGTTTTTCCTCCAGCTGCAAAACCATCGGAAGTTAAGGAGGGCTTCACTTCACGGAGGTTCCATCAAAAGCGACAGAGGTCATATGTTGGACTGGGACACCAAGCCATTAAAACCAAGTAGGAAAGCATAAAACACAGAATATTATTTAAGCCTACGCTTTTTTCTGACATAGATCGAACTTCTTTGAAATGACCGAAAAAAAAAGTAAATCCGATCATAATGTCCGAAAATATAGACTTGTGAATACTCTTGCGGCGAGCTTTAGTACTACAGTGTGATGGGATGAACTTGCCGGTCGACGTCATCACCACTGCGCATGCGCGTGATCAATCGCCCATAACCGGCATTTCCCGCCACAACAACAAGAACCAAGTTTAACTTTTGTTTCGTGTACATGCAACGAGCATGGTCACCTGTGGTTTGACTGTCTTCATGAACCTCTTTATTTTGCTGTTGCGTATGTCCGAGTCCTCGATCCTGTGGAAGATACAAGTTGTTCAATTCCCTTCAAACGACGTCAAAGGTTTGTTAAGGCTGCTCACACAGGACCGACCATTCTGTTATATGCCTGGTTTTGGCTCTCCGGCCACAAAAGGTTGTTTGAGGCCAAATTAGGTCCTCGCTCCATGCCCTGACTGAAGGGAGGTGATCACTGAACTACAATCAGAAGTAAGGGCGTCAGTTTCGCGAAAAAGTTTACGTAATCAGTTTAATGGGGACTCTTGATCATTCGTCATGTGTTGTTTGATTGCAAGTGTGGTGGGCCACACAAACCACTGGTTCCACAGTTTAACTTAAACAAACATCCTGACAGGAATGGCCTGTGACCATCCTCTATGTTCATTACAGGTTTGTGGAACGTCATTCCATGACAAGCATTCCTGCTGTCCATGTCTGTGCGGTACTTTCCTTGCAGACTGTACATGGCTGCGCAACATGCGAGGTAGTCAAGTCATTCAGGAAATACACGTAAGCATGACTCACTCGTATGTGACGTTCTCAGCTGCTATTTGTTCATGGATTGTATGGATCACTAGCGGTTCCGCTCCAGTGAACGGCGTTTCGTCACTGACGACCGGTGACGCAGCGAATAGTTCGATGGGGATGGAGAGGACGTCTGCGTCCCCCCCGGAAGCGAACCTCACCTCCCCCGGCTTCACTGGGGAGGGAAGGGGGGTGGGGCGGATGACAGGACTGTTTTCTGAAACACAAGTCACGTGATCAGGTCATTGACGTCATCGCTGATGTCGTCAGCTTTGCATGGTGATGTGAGTTGGAAGTGGAGAAAACCGGGTTTTTGGTTTAAAGGATCGCAAGAACAAGAAACTAAACTTTTAATGGTTGAAAAACCATCCAAAAATTTCGCCATTCCCACTTTATCGCGAAAACATACGAATATACGAGTAAAGGCGAATTTTCTCTGCGATTTTCCAACAACAACAACAACAACAACTGTTAACTCTGATCAAGTGAATGAGATGTGGGATGACAGATTCGAAGCCTGTGATGAACACATGCTGCTCGGCTCAAAATAACTTGGGGGTTCTTTCTGACAGGATCCCCCTCAAAGTAGATAGAAAACAGTTGGGCGAAGTGCGTGATAATGCAGAACTACGTAGCAATGCAGGAGTCGTTCTTTACCGAGCCAAGCAACAATGAGCATGGTGAAGAACAAACATGTCAAACACCCCCACCCCCCACGCACGGGGTCGACCCCACTTACTTGTGGGTACCATGGAGCAGTCGTAGTCACTCCTGTTCTTTGTCTCGTGCAGGGTCGTGTTGGGGCCGGCTTCGACGGAGCTCGCCCCAGCGTACCACACACGGATCTCCCCTTCAACCTGCGAACACTTTATGACATCACAAACACCCTGATCTCAATGCGTTTCTTAAATAAAGCAGCATTTCGACAGCACTGCACGGGAGAGGTAGCCATAGATCCGGGGTCGACTCCGGCAGGATTCCGCGTTTATCTTTCTGGCCCGGATCCGGAGTTACAAATTTGTGAAAAACTGGATCCGGACTCACTTTTAATTTCGGCAGTAGCAGGAGTTTGTGTGGTTATTGCTTAAGTAAAAACATGGGTAAATTTCGGTTGGATCGACGATTGTAGCCGGAGTCTGAACAGGAGTCGGATTCTGAAATTTGAAAAATTTCCGGATTCCAAAATTTTGGAACAGGAGTCACTGCACAGGAGGGGGGTAAAACAAAACGAATTGAGCTGATGCCCGGTTTTAGGCATGAATGCGCGAAAGCATCAGCTCGTTGGTGATCCTTTGTGGCGGTCAAGAAGGTACGGGTTCGATTCTCGGGATTACCTGCTTCGCAAAGCACGTGGCCAAGATTATTGCAAGCCACGCTCCCCCTCAGAACCAAGCTGCCATAAACTGTCATCGCGCGAAATCTTGAACAAAACGTCTCGTTTGATAAGTGGTTTCTATGGCAACCCAGCGCAGAACAAGAATGCGGGTGAAGCACCCCCCACCTGGATGACGCCGGAGTAGATCGCCGCTGCGCACACAGGTGTTTCGCATCCGAAAATGTTGTCTTTGCCGCCGTACAAGATGGTTCTTATCTGGGAGCACTGGGGAGGGCATTTGAAGGTTCTGGACGGATTCCTGTTCCTCCCCAGAGTGGAACCGGTTTCTGTGCAGCCGGTTGGTTGAGCTGGAAGCAAACATTGACATCTACCAGGAAATACGAGCATTACAGTTCGCCAGCCCATACCTTTGCTCAGTGTTTTTCGAACTCTTTGCTGCAGCGGAACTTTCCGCAAATGTGTGCGTTGCCATGGGACCCTGTGCAATCATCCAATTGTCTGTATCGCTACACTCGCACAGAACTGTGGTTGCGAATTTCCTCCCAGGCAATTTCGATCTGTTTCGGGGAACCCCCGGCAGCCACCCGCGGAACCCTGAAGCTTCGTGAATGGTTGCCAGGGGCTCCGCGAAATTGCTTGGCACGTGATTCGCAAACACAATTCTGAAGCTCCGCGGAACTCTGGTTGACAATGACTGTTCAGCTAGACTTCCACTGAACATTAGCGGTGCTTTTGTGACGTCATAATTGAAGTTTTCACAACCAACAAATCATGAAGTGCAAGTTAGTGATTGAGGCTTGCCGAAAAATTTTGGAAAGTTGTTGAGTGTGCTGCGAGTGACAAAAGGTTGCGGGCCACTGGTCCGGAGCGCTGTGACTGGCTTTCATCATCTGCCCCCTAACTAGACCAACAACAGGCAGTGGGTGAACTGGGGTCCACTCTAGCCTGGATTTGGGGCGCTTTCACTGCACGCTTTGCTAAACTACGAAACTTTGTACTCAAATAATGTTCTTCGTTAGAAATGTCTTGCGGAGCTTATAATCACACCGCTTGACGCATAATGTCCTTTCACTCAACAATCACCTCCATCCAATGTTTACTGTGATATGTTGTGAATGACCTCGTTGCAGGTCTGCGCTATACGCAAGAAATCCTGACAAACTGTCAATAACTTAAATTAAACGCAAGACTTTACCTCTGTCCTTCGATTGTGACGGAACAACCAACTTGTGAGGGAACTGGTCAGCGTATCGCTGAACTTCTGATATGAATGCGTTGGAAGCTGTGTGAAGATATGATGAGACGTTAGAATACCTGCTTCTTTGGATAGTTCGCTCTATGATTAAACTGATTGAAACTGACACCTTTGAAACCAAACCTGCTCTTCAGTGACATATCTACCAGTCATAGCTTCCCTGGATTTCTACTCACGACTGAAGTTAGTGATCAATGTCTTCAATCCATCGCTGGCCAGCCTGAGTTGGACCATGGTTCCGACTCTCTGCCACTGCTCTTGTTTCGCACTTTTGAAAACGATCGCATTCTCTGAAGGTCGAGCGCGCGTTTCAAACTTCACGTTGACGTAACTGATGTCTTTGTACTGCATGAAAGATACACAATGCAGTGCACTTGTGTGACGTAGCAAACGTGCGGACGCACGTGTGTGACGTAACAAGAGTTTAGTTATCCAACATGCGCAGCTTTCGTACGTTGAAGCTTCAAACCCCATTTGCAATATTTAACGAACTTTTCCGAATTTAATTGAAAATAAAATATTGTATAAAACACTAATTAGCACTGACATACATAAAGAACCCCAAACAGAAGACCCTGTTAATCTAATCCTTAAAAGTTAACAAACCACGCATCCAACAATATGTTCAATCATTCAGTTCAGTTTCATTATATTCGCTTTTCACCCCTCTGGGCCGTCACGAGTGGTCTGCGGCCCCCCCACCTCAGCTCGCTTGCGCCGTGGACCACGCGGCTACTTTCGCAGTGAATGCTGCGCTGGTGGCGAGTCAATGACAGCCACGGGCGTCCGCAGAAACTTTTACAGTGACGGCAAAGTCGACATTTCGCTCATCCTTTTCAGGCTGCTAACGATGCAATGCAAATGGAGGTTCACGAAACGCTTTACCTTTTCTACAGAACAAGCAAAGGCCCTATTGTTTCGGCAACAATCACAAAATGCGCTTTGTTGGCAGCCATAGCCAGGTATATTACGATAATTTACACAACAGGCTATCTGCAGATTTTCAAAGCAGGGTACTTCTTTTCAAGGAAGCATTACTATGGAATGAGGAAGCCACAAATTACAAACAGAAGCTGCAAACGATCTTGTCCAAACGGGAGAATCACCCTTTCAATAACTGTCATTGCAAGAACCAAATCAACTGATCGGAAAGTAGCTGCTGACTTCAGGTTTTCTACAATTTTTTGTTCCTTAATCCCAATTTTTAGAGGGGGGCAAATGGCCGTTTTGCCACCCTTGTGGCTCGCAGCACACTCAACAACTTGTCACTCGCAGCACACTCAACAACTTTCCAAAATTTTTCTTGTGGACGCACATGGCAGCACCGCGCGTAAACTTTTCCTTTGTACCCACCCATCAACGTTGAGCACTGGGCAATCCGTAAGTACCGTTTTACAATTCTTGAGTGTAACCAGACCGGGAATCGAACCCAGACCACCAGATTCGGTGGCGTGTGCTCAACTAACTGTGCTACTTAACCGTTCAATCATTGATAGATGTAAACTAAAAAAAAACTTACAGTGACTGACTTGGTGCGATATGGCAATAATGTCCTTCTCGGAGAGGCTTCCATCAGCATTTTACGAGGTGAGATTCCTTCTTGGCTTGTCGAATTTACTTTTCTACCTCCTCTATCCGCCACCCGCCCCAGTGGTGACACCACTTCATCACGGGTGAAAGTGACAGGGGGCTCTTTCTCCATTTTGGTGATGGAGACCTCATCAACCACAAAGCCTTCTGCCTCAAGGACAATTCGTAACTGGAAAAATGCGGTTTGCACTGGTTTGTATCAAAGCAGTATCAGGCCACATCCACAAACTGCGACTTATTATGATCAATCATTCGTCGATTATGACGTCACCGCACATGTAATGAAGCTCCGACGAAAGTACAAGATACAGTTACACAAAGTACATATCATATGAACCCTACGCAAGGCTACATCCACACAGCAAGAGTTTTGTTTGGGGTGAGGCAGAGGTGGCCTTGGCCCTCCATTCAGGTGTCCCGATGGCAGAAAGGCCAGGACGACCATATTTCAGGGGGGGCTTCACCTCTCATGTTCTAATGGACCTGAGAGGTTGTCCCCAGCAGTTTTCTTCACACTGTGCGCAAGACAAGAAGACTGCAGCGACGACTGCAAAATATTTTTTGTAAACTGCAACGCGAGACCTAGTTTCGAATTCCAGCCCGACCAAGACCTGGACGTGCTAACTACCAGGGCACAGTCATAAGTGCAAACACCACAATTCCGACACAAATACACGCATACGTGGACAAACAAGTACACACACAGACACAACCACACATACACACACAGACACAACCAAGCATACAGACAAAGACAGGCGCAAAGGTTTGGTGGAAAATTAGATGCAAGTTATTCTGACAGTGGTGCAGGGTTTTCAAGAAAAATTACTTCTTGGCTTTTGTCCAATCAGCGACACGCGATTGGCCGATGACAAACGTATGAGACGAAAACTGAGCNAAGCGTTTCTCGACACGGATGATCGCGGCACAGCTATGCATACGTCATCAGCAGCACAGCGGGCGGCAACTACACAGAATGCGAAGGGCCGCGGTGACGTGGAGCGCTGGTGTAAGAAACATGTCGTGGCCGAAGCTTTGCAAAACTTCAAAGTTGGAATAAAAGGGGATGATACGACCCACTGAACATAGCTACCCCCACATTCAGGGGTAAATCGGTCATAAAGAAAATCGAGGTCAGTGAATCGGCGAAAAATATTAACTGGAAGGCAGGCAACAAAAAATGCAAAGTAATTCAGAAGACAACCTTTGAAGAAACTTCAGTAGCGAGTTGTTGAAAGGCCTGTGTCGTCACTGAGCTGTATCCATCCTCCCAAGTTATCAACTTTCCTTTCCTCTCTTGCAGTTGGATGTGGCCGACGAATTGTATTTGGGAAGTGAAAGGCTTGATGGGACTGTTCAGTATCACTGCGCATCATTCACAAGAACTAGGTCTCAGGACGAATGCAACAACATCGAAAGTAACCATCATCACATAACAAGTGCCTATTCGTAATAAAAGCTACNGAAAAAGAGTTCTTGTCACTTCAGTGGCAAGCCTCGTCTCACCTACGACTAGGAAGGCCGTCCCACCAATGCACAGCAGCACAGAGATTACTTGCAAGGCGGTGCTGGTTTTGTCGGGTTTTACTTGCGGCTGTTGTTGATATGGTTTCCTCTCTGATGAAAGAAACACCAACATCAAATGCTGATGGCACTGAATTCATCGAGAAAAGTTGTGACAAAAATGTCTGAAGGGGAACCGTTTGGTGAAGCAGAAAACAAAAGTGTTTATAAACGTAATATAACTAATGAACAATGCATTGAACAGTCGAGACGTAAGCGTTGATGCAGCACAGATTATTTACATCAGTGCTGCGGAAAGATTACCTCCAGCTAATGCTTCCTCCTTTTGCTTCTCGTGTTCCAGAACTGATGAAGAGACAATCCTAGCGCCATCCAGAAGCTGTTGATTCGCTTCCTCTTCCATACTTTGCAGACAACCAGTCAAATGAAATCATTTGAAAATAAACTTTAAGGTTTAGTTCAACTGTCGCACAACCTTAATTTTCTTCTAAAGATCCTACAAAAGATGACGCGGTAACCCGTCACGCACCATTTCACTTGAGCGAGCGGCTATAGCTACAAAGATCTTATCACCGTATCAGAAAACACAAGTACATATAACGCAACAATGGCAAGAAATGGAACACTTAAATCTCAACAAGTATTCGCGAAATAACAGATGGCCCTCATCATTATCATATAAACGTGGCTGGCATCCAATGAAGTTTTGTAAGAACATTGCAAACACAACCAACATCNCGTACTGGATNCGAACAGGGTTCTTACGCAATTTTGAAAATAAATTTCCAGACCTAACATTTCCGTATGACCTACCCAAGTCAAATACAGGCACTATAATATTTAACACGATGTATGTAAAATTATACAAATCTTGAATAAAATGATATTTATGTCAAAAAATATCTAGTCTGGTAAATGATTTTATTTTTCTATACTAACAGACCAAAAAAATTTTTCCAGACTTTTCAGACTGCGCATGAACGCTCTATGAAGGACATTGTAAAACATTAGCCTTGGTTTAGTTTTGACAAAATCGTTGCTAAAACTCCTCCCAACTCGTTCGGATAAATTTTTAGCGGAATTTCTCAGCTTTTGCCAGCTTGGAAAGGCTTCATGAGACATCAGGCCCCTCTTAGCTACAAAACGTGGATTGACACTTAACACCCCAAACCCTTCGCAAGGAGGTCAGATTCAATCCGCAACAAGCATGCACTCTGCCTATCGCGTTGCTGCACAAGTCTCTTTTGCACTGAGATAATAAAAATATAAAAATTTTGTGAACACTGGTACTAAAAATAGTCAAAGCATGCAAGGACATCAAAAAAGCTCGTTTTCTTTCAACATACACGAACCGGAAACTCCATAATTGTCTCCCCGACTTATTTTGAAAACTTTTACTTTTCGCTATAGTTTTTTATCAACTTCCGTCTTCACTGCATGTTCAAAATATTTTGCAAACTATGCAGGTAAACACTGCTCCATGCAGGTAAACACTGCTCCACTGGCAAGCACGGATGGGGTCCAAGNGCGTGCGACACNCCAGACAGGAATCCATTTCATTGAGGAGTAGGATGATCTTCAGGGACTTCGCTGTAGGTTTGCGATGACAGGCCTGCCGACTAACCACAAACGAACGTTTAAGATCGAATGATCCTGGACACGGATGGTCAAAGAGGAGAAATCCTAAACAACCGGTTAGCGTTACATTTGGAGTTGATTCTGAACTTAACTGCGACTAAGTTCAGAGAGAAGCTCATCAGAGATCAAGTGCTCCCCACGATCGGTTGCCCACAAAGTTGAATAATTACAGTGTTAAATTTCACCAACGTTTTCTTTTTCCCATAGTTTGATGACGGAAGCTCAGGAAAGCAACATTTCACCAGCGAGAGGAAGGTATTCATGCCTCACTGCCCGGGTAGTTAAAACAATGGCGGGAACTACATTTTCATAGAAACTCAAAATGAAAGCAAAACAACCAAAAATTGCCCAAGTTAACACAGCCACAAGTCGGGCCGAGAGCGCCAATGCGTAATTCTATTACACTTCCCACTGTTTCCCATTGAAGCAAACACTTCCCATTGAAGTTTGTAATAAACAGGATCACAATAGTTGTTCCTAAGTGTTTATAAACCATTCAATCAGTGAAACTCCGATACTTTCTCTGTACCAACTAAAAATGATATTTGCATAAATGTAAATTAACATTGGAGTTGTTTGCATCTTTTGCATTTGTATGAGACGCGAAATGAACCCTGGAACCAACACACTCGTCGCAACATCCCAAGCCACATTCTGATATGACATGGTATGTCAAACTGGCCGATATTCACGCTGCTTCGAATTCCAAGATCTGATTTTTGACTCCAGTTCTTTCAACTGAAATCAGCTTTTGCTTCGCTCACAAGCGCCCACGTGTGGTGGGACACGAGCGTGAAAGCAGCTGAACTTGAGTTGTTTCATGAAAGTTCAGGCGGGCGAGGGGCGGAAAGCTTTTTTGTTCGCTACCCCAAGAAGTTTGGTCGTTTGGTTGATGAAAAACAATGCTTCGAGCACTGGGTTACCCTTTCATTTGCCTGATTGCCCCCATCTACCAGGCTGCCCCCATCTGCCAGGTTGGCCGCAATTTGGCAGGTTGCCCCCCATCTGCCAGGCTGCCCCCATCTACTACGCTGGTCTTAATGCACTGCTGCACATTAGTGATACTGCCAGCTATATAACCTCACACTTATCCCATTGTCAAAATTTAACTTTCAAGATATTTGAACAATAACGAAACGGATGTAACTTAAATGTTACACCGTTTCCACCAAACAACATGGGACATCAACTTACATCTCATATTTGTGATGGTAGAAAAGTTGCCTGAACTTTTATTGATGTCTTCCAGAAACTGCTCCTTGTTTGACCAAAGTGTTCGAACATTCTGGAAAATATTTTGCAAAACACGAGAAGTTCAATTTCTCACAATCTTATGAAGAATTTACAGAAGCTTTCATATACGATGCGGAGACCAGATATTTCCAGAATGTTCGCCCGCTGGCCAAACAGGTCAGGCCTGCGTCAGACTAACATCCGGGCAATCACATTGCGGTTGTTAAAAGCAAAACATCGTCAACACCCGTCCTGGAACATACATTCAACAATAAATAAAACGCGGAGTTATTGACAGGAATAAATGACTGTGACGTGAAATAAGGATGGGTAGGAAGGAAAGTAATGGAAAATGCAGCGAAGAATCAAAATATCGCCGATTATCTTTGTGTGCAAACAAAGATATTGGTACCCGGCGTGGTTAACTTCCGCATACAGTGATGTCATACGCGTCAGTTGTTACTTCATAAAAGATCGAAACGAATAAACGCAGTTCTATTGACATCGACGATGTGCCTTGTGACGAAACAAATCACAATGTAATATATAAACGAAAATCACTGCATCACCTGAGCGATCTTATCAACGGAACCGAGGATGGCGAACCCGAACCCGACGGAACCGGTTTCAACCGGAAACACTTTCCTCAGTTCAACTTTTTGCAGCTCTACTCCAAACGCTTTGAATAACCGCATGTACTGCAAATGAGAGGCGGAGTGAGTTTGGAAAGCACGTAAAGTTCAACGATTAAAAGCTTCAGATTTACTGCAAGTACCACTTAAACGGTGTAAACTATCTAGCTTTGCTGTAAGCTGCCATCCACTTGCAGTAATACAATGTTTTTGTATCCAAATGTGTCTTCTACGCTTCCATGAGCGCGATCATACACGTCAGTTGCTCCGGCATGTACCATAAATTTTGAATCAAAGTAACGTTTATTGTTTACAAACGATTCTGTACAGAGGCTTCATGATTTCTTTTCATTTTAGAATTTCCACCCTTTCTGGTTTTTACTGTATATATATTTTGGCAAAATTCAATAATTTTTCAATACCGCGAGCCCTGTTTTCTTTCGTGGGAATTTCAGCGGTGCTTCCCGTTGGTTGGTTCACACTCTCAAATTTGAAACCAACCAAATCCACTACAACAGCATCCGAAGTGTCCTGTTTAAGCAATACATGCCATACTATTTCAAAACGCATCGCAGGAGTGCGAGCCTCACCAGTATTTTACTTTAGAATACACTCAAACGGTTTATGATGCTATAATAAGCATAGATATTATTCTATGAAGCTAGAAATGACTTATTATTGCTGTTGCTATCAAAAGCGGAGTGTTGAACAATGATTCCTGTTGATCGTTCACTCTGCGCCACAAGCCACTCATTACTTTTTGTCTTTTTTATATTTACCAGCAAAAACAGCAAAATAACCACAGCATCTACCTCTTGACTGAAATGCGCCGCGATCTTCTTGACTTGTGGGTTTGAAACATCCGACCACTCCGTTCTGCAAACCATCAACGGATCAGTGGAAAACTGCCCTTGTTGTTCAACCAATAGTCGAAACACTTTTCAGATAATCGGAAAGATTTTGCTCAAACCATTGAAAATTGACAATCATGGACAGCGCTGATGCGCGTCGGTCATGACGAATAGCTGTTTACTCTGCCAGCAAACCTAACAACAGCTCCTGTGACTTTCAAAGACCCTGACGTCGTTAAAGCAAAGTGTTTTCAGGTCTGCATTGGAATCTGATCCGATTCAGAAGTTTTTCGTGTTGAATGCTGTTTTTTTTCGGTCATTTTTCGGTCAGAATGTCTGGAAATATAGGCTAATGAACGCAGCTACGACGAGTTTTAATACAACTGTGAGACAAATGACCAAAAAATGTCTCAGCAAAAACATGACCGAAAAAAAACAGGTTTGATGTAACCGATATGATCTTTTACGAATGACACTCCATAGCAACCCACAAACACTGTCACCGCACGGAAGGCTGGACTCACTCGAACTTGAGAGATCGACCCTTGAAGTGGACATGTGTAGCGTGGAATACGATCGGCTCCGCTCCGGTGAAGGGAGTCTCAAACGAAATCGATGGTTGGTTGGTTGGGACAGGTTGTGGGTCGGCCGGGGGGTCGACGCTTGGGGTGACGTTCACTGGGGGTCGGGCTGTTTGAGGGTGCGCAGTTGTTGAGGAGTAAAACGCCCCCTGCCAGACAGGGGTGGGGGGAGGAGGTCGCGTGGCGTGGATTGCTGTAGAAGCGACTGCGAAGATGAGGAATGCCTTGCAACGCTTCAAACATGTACAGCGACGATCTGTCGTATTCTTTCGGAGACACAGTTCGTTTGAAAAATGCATAAGTTGAGCAACATCTTCTCAAAAGTGACATCATTGCAACAAAACGATAACTCCGTATAATGAACAGCTCCCTCTATCGGTTAATCCAGTGGTGCGGCTTTGCGTTGATCGGTTACGAAGTAAATGCTATTATTTCAAGTCAGGACTAAAGACACGTTTTCAACTGTTAAAATGCTACAGCGATTCAACAGGGTTGCCCAGAGAGAATCAGATTTTGCAAATTATTATTAGCACTTTCTGTTATGTCTAACGAAAAAAATCCAGTTGTTCATGAAGCCATCGGCAAGTTTCGCTGCACGAGACCTAAACAGGAAACTCACGCGAAGCAAACAAGTGTTACGTTTTTATGAAACCGTTGTCGTCAGCACAATTTCAATCTAACAGAGGAGCAAAAAGCCAGTGCGAGTCTACGAGGAGGCAACTTCATATGTATTTAATTTTTCATTCCAATTCTACACCACGCGGTAGCCATATCACAGCATTGAGTTAATGTCGGATAGCCAAGGAGTATATCCAAACTAGAACAAGTTTTGCAAATCGCCGGTGAAAGGAACAAACTTGAGAAGTCTGTACAGGCAAGAAAACCCTCCCCGTATTCTGCACAAATCTTTAGGAAAAACAACGTGTTAGGTCTTGTTTGTGACATCACTCGAGAAAAATCACGGTAGCCATACTCGGTATGTCCAAACTCACATTATCTCCATGCATGGCAGCATCACAAGGTCAACTTACAAGTTGGAACCATCAAACACTCCTCCCAAGATGAGCTGTTCATCTGGAACACTTCAATCCGGTCTGCACCGGCTTGAACCGGTCCTTTTCCGGCGTACATGACTCTCACCTTCCCCAACCCCTGAAACACACGAGCACTTATGTTCGGACGCAGTAAAATCTCTCTTAGCAAATGTGCTGCAAGATCAACATCTACGTGGGAGTCAGATGTCGATCTAAACACCACTGACGCCAAAACAGGCAACCGCCTTGAATAGTGCTTCATGAAAGTTGTAGTTTGAAGTTTGTGCGTACGCATGTGTGTGTATGTATACGTATATATGTGTGCGTGTACGCATGTATGTGCGCGTGTACGCATGTATGTGCGCGTGTACGCATGTATGTGCGTAGACTAGAACCTTGCACTAG
>JGI24159J19872_10004181_pt1 | contig 18332 bp, 14 predicted proteins | sample Ectturendosymbi4_FD_19872 | JGI IMG/M metagenome (IMG submission 19872) | reverse complement strand
AGTGTGCTTGCTTGCTTAGTTCGTGACATTGCGCATGCAAAACCGAATCGTATGCTGTTTTTACGTAAACAGTGAGTGTGAAACTTTCAAAGTGTTTATCAAACACTTTTGTTTGAACCTTCATACTTCGGAATACATACTTCGGAATACCGAACCGCACACGGTAAAATTGTATTGTTCAGAAAACATTTTCATTTCTAGCGCCGTTGTTTAATAGTTATTTTTCTGCGTTAGACACCAACCGGCGCATAAAACTAAGCAACTGAGAAAACAATTGCTTGATGTACAGTAGTAGTACGTTTGACCATTTGCAGTTCGTTCTGACTCGGTTATGGATGGTACAGTGTGATTTTGAAAGACTCGCAATTGTTTTGAAATGGCTTATTTTCGCTTCACACTGAAAATTTGTAAACCACTGATGGTTTTGAGCTGATTTTCCAGTCTGGGGCTGTTTACTGTTTTATGCTTTGCTTGAACACATCAGCAAGCACGTCACCAAAAAACTTCCATCACTTGGACGAGTATTTAAGGATCTGGCCAAGGATGCGCGTGTTCCATAATATGTACGCGTCAGTAATCGGCAAGTTTGTTTCTGCTTCTTCTGTCGAATATGGTTGGCTTCATTTTTGCAAATTTTTACTTTCAAAAGGTTGTAGATCTGGTGAATTTTTTTTACTGCTTTAACCCAAATTAATTCACTGAAGCAAAAAGCCTTGATATAAACAACTTCGTTTTTTTTGCAACAGGTAAAGAATTGCCAGGGATTAATTTTCCAAGATCTGGAGAGTATGTTGCAAGAGAAAGTTCCTTCCAGACAGGAAAGCAACGCAGAACACCAGTTCGAATTGCCACCATTAATGGTCGACGGTATTCCTACTCCGCTAGAGAAAATGAACCAGGTAAACTTGTCGTCGGTCACACAACTTTCGTTGCGTTGTTTTCGCTGTTACACGACGCGGTTTAACATAAACTTCTGAACACTAGTACGGTGTTGAGGGCAAAATCAAGCTTGTAGTGTGCGTTTTAAGCGCATTCAGAGCGCAAGGAATTTTGCCTTTTTTAGGTGCCGACTAACTTGTTACGAGCAACGAAACAAAATTTGCAAGTTTCGACAAGTAGCAAAATCATCACCGAAATTTTTGCAACTTCCTTTCTTGTGTCAAACATAAAGACCACCGTGGATTTTTTCTGCGGTGCTTGTACATTGATCTGGTTGTTGCAGGCACAGCTACGCATGTTCATCCCTGAAATGCTCAGGTACTCCACCGGGCGAGGCAAGCCGGGCTGGGGGAAAGACAGTACCCGGCCTGTCTGGTGGCCGCTTGACGTTCCCTGGTCGAACGTGAGAAGAGACGATCGCAGCGACGACGTCAAAGTGAAGGTTTGCAGTGCTTGAGAGCGTGCGTGACGATGGGCGAGTGGGTGGTGTTCGAGCTTCTTGCACTGCTTCTTGAAAATGTTCGCGAGTATGAACCGATCCACCTTTGCCAACGCTTTTTTTGTGTTATTCGCGTTAAAATTGCATGTAGAGAATCAGTAGAGCAGCAGTATTTTGTTTGGGACACCGCCACTCAAAGCACGAATCGAAAATATACCCTAGAAGTTTGGAGGGGGCGTGGCCAGCCTTGGCCTCCCTGGCCACACCAATGCGGAGAACTGTGGCCGCGTTACCGCATCTTCGATGTCACCTAAAACAACATCGGTTGGGAAAGTATGCTGTATTCAGCTGGGAATGCTGAGGCTGCCAGCACTTCTATCCTTCGCTAAGGAATTTTGCAAACAATTATTTTGGCGATCAATCAATCCCACATCATTGCGTCGGCTTGCAAGTTCTCAAAAAAAGGTTTATCCGATGCCCTGTTCTTTCTACAAAACTCGTAAATTTGTTTCCTCAAAAATTTCTTGCACCAACGATGACGAAACGCAGGCCAGAAATAGTTCGTCGCGTTCTTGGCGCCGCGTCTAGTTGCGTTTTATTGTCGAAGGTTTCGTGGACACAAGCTCTTCGCCAAATCGTCAAAAACTGCTACAGATATCACTCGCGCGAAGACTTGCTCAACGGCATGCCGAGCGACACGCCGTCCCGAGTGCACGGTAACAGCAGGTACGACTGCTACCGATCTTGGAGGAGACACGACAATGGTTTCCTGTCTCTTGCTATTGGGGCTTGTTTAAAGCAATGCAACCACCTGTGCGAAACCTGAAAAGCCAGAAGAACTTCTAAGATTTTGTTTTTAAACTCTGCGTAGAAGTGTGCGTTTACCGCATCGCGTCTCGCCGTTATAAGAATGGACATCTCTCTCGCGTCGTATGGCGCAAGTCTCAATCAAAATCGAGTGTTGTCTCATAATCCCGTGATCCCAAGTTTCCTTCGTGATATGGAAACGTAAGGGCGACGACCACTTGAAGTTTGCTGTAGGGCGCAATTAAGAATCAGGAATGACGTTTTCGAACGTCTCTGCGCATCGGCTGATATTCTGCCTCGAAAAGGGCGTTGTCAGTGCTTTTCTTAGTCGCACATGCCGTTGCTGTTGTAGTCGATCAGTTTATATCTTAGGGATTCTCAACGTTTGTCAGGTGGTCCACCAGGAATTTCTAGTGGTCTACAGAGACTTCCATAAATCCTTGGTAAAACGTTCCTGAGAATTGTAACCTTTACTGTACAATAAATTATGTAAGACCACCCATGTGCAATGCAGTTTTGACTAGTTGTTCATGAGGTGCCAGCATCGCAAAGTGGTCCATCAGATATTTTTTTATGAAGATGGTCAGTGAACCAAAAAATGTTGAGAACCACTGGCTTATACAGAATCCACTTCCGTTAACTTAGTTGGGAACTGCCGCTGCAAATCGCCACCACACTCCAGTTTGCGTTTTTTTTCTTTCGTTATTCCTGCTGTTGACCTGAGCTAAAACAGAACTTAATTTGTGGCTTTTCCAGTTCAATGTTTTTTTGTTATGTGAAAGAGCACGCACCTTAAGCTCTTTGCAAATGTTCGTAGCCCGTAAGATCATTTGCGGTGTTTCACAAGATCTCTGTCCCGTTGTCAGTAACTTGCTTTGCAGGATGGTGTTTGGTTTTGGGTAAATTATCTGTTACGTGCGCTGTAGCTGAGATGAACTTTCTGACATAAACAAGTATTTTTCACTCAGACCAGATCTCATTCGTCAATTACTTGAAATAAAAGTTCCAAGTAACATTCACTATGACTGAGTGTCCATGTTACTTCTGCGTCGGGGTTAGTAGATTCAGGCATTTTTCCTAATAATCTCTTCTTTTTCCAAAAAGGGAGAAGTACCAAAGACTGTACACCTCGCCCATGTCTGTAGCGCCGCCCACCCTGGTGCAGACTGTGCACAATGCTGACGGCTCGGTGTCTCTAGTTCAGGTGAGGTGATTTGTGTTGTTCGATGTAAAAGTTCGCTGCAGCTGACTGGAATGCTTTGATTGACTTTAACGGAACTGAATCACGCTCTCATTTTTTGCGGGAAAAGCAAGTCCATAGGTGGCGCTAGCAAGTCTACTAGAAATACCAATTTACCCACTGCGCGGTTATAAACAAAGTTCTCTGAAAACTGCGTGTTAGTGTTGTTTTTTTACTGTGGAAGAGGAGGTTACACGAGTAGCTTTTTTGTTGTTTATATTTAGTTTCTATTTTACACATGAATTTCTTGTGTTTATAGTGTAGCAATTAGTGTTGAATGTTCAAGTTTTGGGTAAGCATGGGATAACGAAAAAATGAAGTTTACGGAGTGGTAAGGATAACATACCAATGAGATAATTTTTGCTGTTTATGCTTTCGGTTAAAGTTGGGTTAAACCTTATCATACCAACCACTTAAGATTAATTGTGACAATAAAGCCGCGTAGTGCCCAGGCGGAGCTTGCATTTTGTTAATTTCCGTTATCACTGCACTCAGTTGCAAGTCACGCGTATTAATAACGCGGGCCCATTGGCGCATAGTAATTAAGAGCGGAAAGTTTTGTCCCGTCGGTCACCCGACGAACTTTTGACCCTGCCGCACCACCGCCGGAACGTTTTTCTCACGTCGGCTTGCTTTCTATCAGTTGGACTCCGGCCAGACCATCGCCACCATCACTCAGGACCAAACTGGAGCCGCGGTGGCCACCCTGACCAACACGCCGAACGACGATGTCGGGCAAATCGACATGGGCATCGAAGAGGTGTGGCTCAAGGCCTGGTTTTGCGCCGTTGCAGTGTTCCGGTATAAGCGTTCAGGCAGAGACTGACGCACTGAATGCTCGCGTGGCCAGTGATGCTGTGTGCGTTACTCGACCGTGTTTAGCTTGCAGTTGTTGGCGACGGTCGTACTAGTTCGTGCGACTGCACTGCGTATGGATAATTGTGTTCTCTCGCGCTCAGCGAACACATCCAACCTTTCAACGACTTTTATCATTTTTCGCGTTCTGCAGATTGAAAATTCCGGGTGGCCGCTCGCGGCGCAAGAGAGCACCACGACGAACGATTCCATTGGTTCGTTGGCAGCTGACTCAGCACAAGGTCGGAAGCGCTTAAACGACGTCCGGGTTGCATTTGCTGGCTCCGATCAGGTGAGAAGCGACTGTTGCGTTGCGGCCACAATATACACTACGTTATGTCACGAAGCTTCCCCTGTTGCGCGTCCTGAAACTCAAGCTCTTGTTTGCAGAATTTACAACCTTAGGTAGTCATTAAGGCTGATAGTAGGTTTTGTTTTAAAGTTTTAAATTTTAATGGACATTTAAAGCAGTGGTTTCCAACCTTTTTTGATGCCCACGCCTTTAAAAAATTCATTGTTTTTAACCCTCAAGGTAATATCTAATACGTTTGGTTAATTTACATTGCTTATTTGCTCATCTCAACCTTAAAATCCACATCACTTGGGTAAGTTATGGTATAGGAAATACGGAAAACATTTTCGCACAGCATTGTCACATAATGAGCGAAAATGAAGACTTGTGAAAAGCGCCAGACATTTGAGTAGTTCGGATAAAGATGTTAGATGAGCAAGCACACCGTCGAATAAATGGCACTACTTGTTTAGATACCAAGCATCAAGTGTCATGGCGCTGAAATGGGTACTTTAGGACTTAGGTAATGTAATGCGAAATTCGACAGGTGCTTTTGAAAGCCATGCGCAGTTGTTAATACAAAGCTGTGTGCTCGGGTTCCAACGGTGGCAACCATTCTGCATGTTGGCATGAAACAAATAAGTTAACTGCAAACTGAACGAAAAGCACCGGATCTGGTTCAGGTAGCTGGTTTACTCAGCAAACGCAACATATACACAATTTTGATGAAATATTTGGTGGTACGATCGTTGATACTTTTGGGTGGAGAGAATACACAGTTCTTTGCAGTTGAGAGCAGTTTCATATAATGTCGTGAGAGAGTTGAAGGCAAAATTTCTTGAGGCGAGGCACTGAAATAATATCGCTGCAACAGTACATCCTGCTCGGGTTGAGCGCAGCTGAGCCGAAAGCATAAAACAATGCGGTTTCGATATCAACCACGAGAAAACGACACCGGAACTGTCACCTCACCCCCCCTCGCTATGTCGCCACCCTCCCAGTGGTGTACCACCGGTTGGAAAAATCTTGATTTAAAGGTTGTGATAATTTTCAAGAGTAAATTTCATTGGTGGAGACGCGGATCACAACTACAAAGAAAGTCGCCACCACCAAGACAGGGCGGGCGAACGTTGCGAGCGACTGGCCAGCCGGATGCATTGGACTCTAAATAGTGACGATGTGTCGGATTCGCGTGCAGATCGATGGATTACTTGCGTAAACTGATATGAATCAGATGTAAATATCAATTGGCTTTATTGATATGATTGTGACGTGTCCAGCATGACGTGCTGAAGAGGTAAACGGCTCGCACGGTGTCCGCGGATCGCAGTTTTCCCGTTCCTGATTGTTGATGGCATTATTTCAACTTGCTCGCTTTTACCTCTCAGCCTCTCGAATGGACGTTTTGACTTTTTCAAGCTTGTATGTATGCAGTACGGGGCAATGTTGCTCGGGTGGAAGAAAATTCACACAATCCAGCTGCTTCATCTTTAGGCGTTCTACCTTCGAAAGTGATAAATTGGTCCATGTCAAAAACGTTGGCATCCCTGGCAGAGAATGTTTCATCAACATTGTTGCAAGTACTGTCTTCCATAAAATGAACATTTTTCAATATAATTACCACCGCCGTTATTAAAATCCTCAGCCCATGGTTTCAGAGTTATTTGCACGAGCTTTGTTTACCATGGCGCAGCTTACCTTTGCCTCATCTTTTATGTTGTTCCTTCGTGCAGTCGCAGCATGAGATTGACTTCACGTTTCCTTGTGAATGTCTTCAGTTGCGACTTCAAAAATTTGCCGTATACATCACTTCCAGTCTGTCAGCTTCGTGGTTCGGTTTTCTGAGTGTTCTTCTAGTTTGACATCTGTAAAACGACAGGGCCGAGTTTTGTTGCAAGTTTTGCTCAAGTGTGTTTTGCTTGCCCTCGAAAAAAACTGGCGATAAACACGACAGCCGATCGTCTTGGTTGGCCGGCGTTCGGATTCGATCTCGCGCAGAACGCTGCGTGTCCAGGCCTGGCACGTCCTTCGTCTGTTTTGATAAAGCTTGTGTTGTGATGAATCGCGCTTTGTGAACAGTGCACACACCCACCGCGTCCGAGCTCGCCCGACCGTTCTTGAGTTCGCTCTGGTTACTTCCGCTTCCGACTGCGCCACAGGCTTGCACTTTGCTGCCAGGTGATTTAACGGGTCGCGGCCGGCAGACTGTTTTGAAAACGTGACGTGCGAAAACGTACGCTGGTCTGGTGACGCAAGTCAAGTTACCGGTTGAAGTGGACACTGGTGACAGGCGGATGCTGACCCGAAGGTCGCGTTTGTCTGTGACAAGATGGAATGATTCTGTTACCTTGCTCATCTTTGTATCCAGGTGCCGGTTATGATGGCCATTTATTTACCAATTTACAGATAAAAAATGTATGTTTCCAAAAAACTTTGAATATTGCAACGTGTTTAGGAAAAATCTGGGTCGCTATTGCCGAAAATGCACTTGGTTCTGTTGAAATTGCTCTAGTGTTTGAGATACTGAATGTCCCGTATTTGTAAGATCCTTCCATCCCCCCGAAAAATGTGTTCAGTTAACGCTTTCTTTCCGGGATGTTGACCTGCTGCTGTACGAAACGAAGCGATGGTCAACTACTCATCAAAAGAAAGAGTATACCAAGCTTTGGCATGAAACTGGGGTATCAACATGAGCCATCGGCTCCCCACCAGGTGTGTAAGAATTATACCGAAGCCCTTCGCTTGTGGACCAAGGAAAAGTGAAAGCAATGAGGTTCGGTGTGCCTATGGTTTGGTGAGAGCCGCAGAGCCACCGCCACGATTGCCACTTGGTGGACATGGGAGGATGGAACCGTCATGGAAAGACGTGGTGGTATTATTGTGATATGGAATCTGCAAGGCAGCCAGTTCCGCATTGCAGTGGGGTTCCTCCACTGGTATAGGAGGCAGGTGGTGCAACCGCGCCCCCAAAAGTTTAGATTTGGTGAAAATCCCACAAAATCAGGGCAAAATTTCTGAGAACCTTCACAAAATCCCTGAAAATTCGAGCAAAAATGGCGCCCAACATGCTTTGGCTTGTAAAAAATGGCACCCGAATTGACATGAAGAGCTTTTTTTGGAGGTCACTTTGTATGATATTTTTTCGGGCAGGTTGGGAGAATTCGGGCAAAATTCAATCGCACCCCAAAAATTTGCATGTTCCTACGCATATGGTTCCTATCCCTGTTGTTTCTTTTCCAGACCTTGTTTCAGGTGATAGTTTGTTCGAAACAACGGAAGAAATAGACAGTGACTGCAGTAGTTTTGATCAAATACCCATGCTCCGTTTACCTTTGGGATAGTAGAGCTAGTGATCAACACTGGCAAAAGGTTTGGCCCACGAGTGAAGAGATTGTTGTGGAGAGAAAAACACAATGAAACATCGGTTGACCGTGACAGCATCATCTTCCCACCATTGTACATAAACTGGGATTGATGAAGCAATTCGTCAACGTATTAGATAATAACGGGGCCTGTTTCAAATACATCTGTAATCAGGGATGTGGTGGTGCAAAAAAAAAGAAGTGTTGAGAACACACCCAAAATACGGGCCATTTTCAACAGCACTACAAAGTCATTTTCAAATCTGTATTTAACGAAGTATTCACTTCCATTGCACTACAAAAGAAAACATGAAAAAGGGGCGGGAACGCGTTCCACACCCAAAGAAGTGTGAAAACGCCGTTCCTACGCGTTCCCGCTCCACAAAACCCTGTCTGTAACACATTTCCTGGTTTGAGCAATGAGAAAGCTGAAGCCGGAATTTTTGACGGATCACAAATTCATAAATTTATTGTAGATCAAGTGTTTGTCTTATATGATTGCAAACGAGCCTGCTGCCTGGTTTTCTTATGATTCTGTGTCAAAGGAACTCTTAGTGAAAACGTAGGCAGACAATTACGAGGATATTGTTGAACTGATGCTGTTCTCAAACTTTCAAGCTCTTGGAGCCAGAATGAGCATAGATGTTCACTACTTACTCAGCTACTTAAATCGACTCCCAGATAACCCTGGTGATCTAAGTGAAGAACAAGGTGAACGGTTCCGTCAAGACAATAGAAGAGAGGTATTAGGGTCGATGGGGCCGTCACATGATGTCAGATTACTGCTGGACTCTTACGCGTGATTGTGCCCAGCAACATCAACAATCGTAGATCATACAAGGGAACTTTTCGTGAAATGGAGTATAATTAACCATATTTTGCTGTACACAGTGTATGAAATATTTTCCTGTGTTTACAACGGTGTTAAATGTTATTGGCATAACTTATATGCGTATTCATAGTTTGTGGAGCTCTTCTAAAGTTATTTAACTGGTCTACAGCATGTGCATGTACGCGGATTATGTCTGATACGTATATCCTTTCACAATTACAGTGCCATTCACTTTAACAAATATTGCAATAAGAGAACTGATGTAAAACGAACAAACGTTCATCTTGTTAAAAGTAATTCTAAGCAACTAAAAGCTCTTTCTAGCGCTGGTACGTGATCTGCGCAGGAGACACACAATATACCGTTACGTGCAAATGTGGAAAAAGTGATTTAAATATATCTCATCTAGAGCCAATTCAGAAAAACTAATGCCATTTTCGGATTCAGTAACCCAGGTTTACCCCCGAAACGCTTTCAACTTCTGAGCCAAAAACTTCTTGTCTGCCAGTGATTCGTTTCTACGTTTGTAGATAATTGATGCCGCTTCCCTCGCCTCAGCTGCTGACGTCACCATCACGACCGACGACGAAGAGTCAGGTGATGTTTATATTGTTTGCATATTAGTTATACGAGCCATTAATAACTAAGTGTGTGCAAATCAACACACCGAAAAGCCGCCACACCAACGTAGTGGTGTGTCTTTAACGCTATTGCCGGTTCGTGGCGCAGCGTGATGACATCATGCGATTAAAATATAAGCACTAGCAAATAAGGCGTGGTTGCGGATTGGCGGTGGCTGTCGCCATACCTTGCATAGTATCTCCTGAGGTTCGTTCGTGCAAGTAATGACTTCGTTCAGACAAAGTTAAAACGTGAGCTTGATCTTCCCGTGGCGAAATTTTTACAGTTTTGATGGTACATGTGCATCCCACTTAACCCAATGCGTTTAATACGACGCTAGTTACGAATCTTGCGGGTAAGCACCCTACAACATCCCAGTCGAAAAATAAAAGTACAGCCAACGGTTTGTTGTCACAGCCATGGTCCAGATTCCTGTCTCAGTGTACGAGAGAATCGCCAGCACGATCCAGCAGTCCGGCGCCGCCGCCACGGTCTCCATTTCTCCTGACGGACGCATCCACCTCACGCCGGCTCTGACCGCGAAACTTCCCGAACGAAGCGGCGGCAGTCGGTCGCAGCGAGCGAAGGATGCGTCGAAGCCGAACTGAAGAGTCGCCATTCGTCATGACCGAGAATTGTTCCCGATAGTATCGGCGCGGGTGAGCGCCCGAATTGTGGCGGTACAAGAGATGGGGGTGCGTTCCCTCATTGTCCCCTTGTGAGTGCGGCAGTGGTTCTGTGGATAGGGTCGATACCACTGCGTCATCGGCATGGCGAAGGGAGCTGCAGCGGCACACAATGGGTTTCAGTGTTGAATGAATGCTGTCCATGTTAGCGCGCACAGCTACAGGTGTTTCATTGTTGCGTCATAACGGCGTGACAAGGAAACAATCACAGCTACCGTCTGCTGCTAAAGCACTTCAGTGTTTTCTTGCAATGCATAGCACCTCTCTTGCCGTGGGCTATGACTTTTTCCCAGTTACGTTCGTTGATTTACGACCGAACTTCTTCAGCACATGAAGTGAGTGTTGCACTTGTGATTTTTGGTCTGCGAAACGTTGTTCGCCCTCGCCTGCTTTTTGGCTGTGGACACATCTACTCTACGTTTTGAATTTGCGGCCTCGGACACAGATGTTTACATTTCGTTGGTCGACAAACACGTTGAGCAGAAACCTGCATCGCCTGACGTAGTAATCACTTCGCAAAGGTACGGAAAGTGCCAAGCCAAGGTCTGCTGATGTTGAAGATTAATTTTACCGCTGGTCGATTGAAAACGGCCACAAGCGCAACATTACAGCAGTGGCCTGTTGCGCATTTGCGCTGAATAATATGAACGTCTCATACCTTCCGCTTCCGTTTGTTGTGTGATTGCGCGGCGAGCTCGCGTTGGTGGGCATCCCGTGTGTGGGCGCCACTTTCCTCTCGTGTTCGGGATACGATTTCTCGCAACAACAGTGTCCTGTCTATGAGGTTGTTGGTGAAGACGAGAGGCAGTTGCTTTCGTTAATGTCATTGTGTTTCATTTACGCCCGACCGACCTGCTGCGAAAATACATGCAATGCAGCGCTGCTTCTGCTTTGCCAGTGTGTTTCTTGGGGTCGACCTCCGCGTAACAAAATCGACTTTGTGATCGAGAGGGAAATGCTGTTCGTTCGGTTTGTGGATGACACGTCAGCAGCAAACAAAACATTTTTTCAGCTGAATTTCATGCCCATGCTTTCAATCCATACCCAGCGCATTTGGCTTCATCGCGAAATTGCCGAAGGTTTTGACTGGTGAGGCTCCACTCATCCACGCGCAGCGCTGTCTCGGTCTTCAGTAAGCTTCGTGTCATCTCAGCTGTTTCGAAACGTTTTCAGCCCGTCGTTGCACACTGCTTGCAATGTGACGGCAAAGCATCAGCGAGAGAAAATATGACTCGGATTTAGATGTGAGCGCGTTCTTGCGGAAAATAATTTCTTAAAATGTTGCTTCAGCCGATTGTAACTTGAGTTGACTGCAAACCCCATGCAGAGCACAGCCATTCGCAATAGATAAAGACGTGATCCTCTAATGCTGTTACGACGGTTCACTCAACCTTTTGTCACGGTTTAATTCTAAAGTCCTTTTTTGGTTTTGACAGTATATGGCTAATGCTGTCTACACAACTTGATGGGGATGCTACTAATAGTGGCCAGGCAAAAGTTGGACTTCAGGCGAGCAACAGTATTCTTGCTGGGGACGCCGCTTTCCAAAGCACAAAATGACTAGATATTTTGGAGGTATGGCCCTGTGCCACGCCTATGGCTACTAAGAAGAAATGTCAGGCTTCCATTCTTCATATGAGGTGCAGAAATGTCACAACACGTAGTATATCGTGTTTGAATGTAGTGCTGCATTGCTTCTTGACTATCGCTCCCGAACCTTTGAACAAGTGTAAAAACGAGTGTTTTACCAACTAAGTGAGTATGTGTAAAGTGGATAAATGTTTGTAACTTTCACTCACCTCGAAGCGAAGAAACTACCAGTTGATTGACGAGGACGTGTTATGCATATTTGCTGACGAAGACTGCAGATCGCTACATTAGAAGGCGAAATTAGCTTGGTTCATTTCGCCTACGATAGGCAAGTTGGTTGCCTGCAAATGAATTTACTAAAATTTGGTATGCGCGGTTGATTTTATCAAATATTGTGCGGGTGTCACTGTTTGGAGCAACATAATCAAGCGTTTGCTTTGTCGTGGACGATTTGGTGCTGCTTGCATCTTTTGAAAATGCGTTTGGCCGGTTTGCAGCTGCGTGCGAACAAGCTGGAATAGAAATTAGCACTAAATAGACGGGCACTATGTCTCCAGAAACTTAAGCCAGTGCACGCTGCAGGTAAGTTGCAATACACTGCAGCAGGTTGAGAAGTACAAATATCTTGGGGTGGTATTCGTGAGTGACGTTATGTAGAACTAGGAGATTGATGCACGAATTGGCAAAACAAACCCACTTCTGCCTGAGCTTTATCACTCTGTTGACAAAACGGAACTTTCAAACACCGCAAAGCTGTCTGCTGTTAAATAGGTCTTTGTTCCGATCCTCATACATGGTCATGAATCCTAGGTAATGACTGAAAGAGTGCTATCTGAAGTATACAAGTGAAAAAGATGGGATGTTGGTGAACTCTGCTAAATTCGTGAAGCCCTGAGTGTCGAGTATTTCTCCGAATGTAGTGATCCCACCTACGATGATTCGACCACGTGATCAAAATGCCCTGGAAAGATTGGTGAGGCGAGTTCTCTTGGCTACGGGAAGGTGGCCCGGAGGTTGAGCAAGGACCAGGTGACGTGATTACTTGTCCGACTTTGCCAGCTCCGGTCTTGTGTTGGGGCCGACAGGACTATCAGATACTGCTAAAAGCCGTGAGGTGATTCAAGGCCTAGGGCTGCTTCCTCCGCGACCGCCCGGAGAGGAAAAGCCAATGTGAAAATGAATGGTAGAACAAAAAAAAATTAACAAGAAGATGTGAAGTTTTCACACTTATACAAGAAACGGCTTTTATGTTGCATGCTCAGCAGTATTTTTTGGTGTGAACGTTTGTGGCCAGGGACGGCCCTAGGCAGTTCTTCGCCACAGGCAAGCTTCAATATTTACAAAATAATGCAAGACCTTTTTCGAAGATGCAGCACATGGAAACCGAGAAAATAGCGTATTGTACGCCCTTTGAAGGCTGCACTGTAGGTGGCCGCCCAAATGGTCTAGTGGAAGGGCCGGCCCTGTTAGTGGCCCTGTGGGTTGTAGCTGTAGGAATTTGTTGTGGGTTACTCATACTTTTTATAGTAAATCAATACCCCGGGCGCCATCTAACTTCGTTACGTCCCTTCCTAGCGTTATTAGAAACACCTAAACACCACAAGACGCAATCGCACCCTTGCAATGCTATGTCGAATATTCTGTGCTAACCATGGAACTTCCACAATACTACACAAAACAAAACACGATTTCCCGTACACAATTGTGCCTGCCACATACGAACTAAAACAGCTGCACGCAGGGACGCCGGAACAGGGTACATTACGGTGGCACTACGACCACTGCCCTTTGAAAGGGGGGCAACGGGGACAAAGGTGCCCTTACAATTACATAACAGCANCACAAGTAATTCCATGATTTATCAAGATCGACTTGAAAAAAATTATTGCTGCTATTCGAACACACAAATTCAGCATGGATTTCTATAANTTATGTTATTAGTTTTAAGGTCAACTTTGTTAATGAACATGTAAATGCAAAAAGAATGACTATTATGGGTGCGCTTTTAAACGGAACTCAAGCAACAGGTTTTGAACTGGTGGTACGTCAAAATCATGGGCGTTCGCAGCACTAGCGTAGCCAGCCCAAAATTTTTTGGGGGACAATGTTCAATTTTAGGCTAATAACACTATATTTGTTTATTTTGTTTAGGATATCGCCTCTCAAAGCACAAACAGACTGTATTTTCTAAAAATTGGGGGGGCATGCCCCCCTGGCAACGCCTATGGTCCACAGGGTGGTTACAACGGATATTTTCCCTCCCTGGAAATCGGAACTAAGAACCAAAATATTCAAGAAAACTTGACGTCAGCAGCTCAATTCCTATTAATTGATTTATTTCTTGCAATGACAGTTTATTAGCCGGTACGACACTCACACGGCACAAGAGCCAGGTTCAGTGTTCTGATGTCATGCAGTGATGAGCTTGCAGTTCACTCGTGTCCACTCAGTGTTGCCATTCGGTTGTTACGGAAAAGTACTAGATTTCATGATAAAAAAACACTAGATTCACCCAAAAACACTAGATTACAAAAGCAAACTTAAAACACGGTGAAAATACCCAGAAAATGCGTTGCAATGCCAACCATAGACATTGCACAACTCATTGTCAAACAGAGACAAAGAAAACGGGTGATACAGCAGCAACGCTTGTGTTTGTTTGTACAGGTGACTGACACTTTTAACAGATGACGAAGTGGCTTCACAGCGGTTAACTCAAAACATATTTTGTCTTGTGTAATTTAACTTTAAATTAGGTAGAATTTTTAGCAAGTTACAATTGCACTAAGCAAAAAGTCTCAATTACAGTTGTAATTACACAAAATTGTGCAATCAATTACATTCAGCTCACCCATAAAAAAAACACTAGATAGCCATAAAAAAACACTAGAACACTAGATTAAATGAAAAAACACTAGATCTAGTGGAAAAACACTAGGAGTGGCACCACCGTTTCCACTCCTTTGTCTGCAGAGGCAGGTTGCGAAACTTGAAACTTGCAAGCGGATTGCATAACTGTTGGCCTTTATTGTGTAACAATAACATGGCAACAAATCTTCTAAAGTTCACTTCAAGTTACGATAATAGGCGTTTTGCTGCATGTGACTGTTGAACGCAGACATCTTGGCAGGTACTGCAGCGAGACTGTGACTGCTGATAGCGGTAAGCAGGGACGCTGAGAGTGGTGGCATTACCCCTGACATTTCAAAAGAGGGACAACGGCGACAAAGTTGTCTTTTTCATAACAACATTATAGGCAATTTTATGGTTTATCGAGATCGAATTGAAGCAAATTTTCTATAGTTTCTTTTATTATTTTTGAGGCCAACTTCATTGTTTAACAGTAGCAAGCATAATTGGCAACGATTTTTTTTGTGTTTTGTAAGTTTCCATTGCCCTCAACATTTTTACTGCCCCCTGCCCACCGAAATTCCGCACGTCCCTGGCTGCACGAAAGTGAAAACAATTCGCATGAAAGCTAAATGGTTTCAACCACGAATTCTATCCAGACACAGAGAAAAATGGGCTCTTGATAGCCAACTACATTCGTCAAAATATTCTTAATACAAAGCAAATTTTAAAAAATAAACCATCTGCCAACAGATTGGTGATTACTGAGTAATCTGTTTTTGCGGTAGCTTACGGACACCTTGTAATTGTGGTGTAACAATAACAATGCTATACAACTACTATCACAAGTGCAATAATACTCATCTGCAGCGGGTGAGTACTATTCAGTGCACTATGCAGTTTTAACAACAGTGGGGTTTCGGCACCAGTGGCGCCTAAAGTAGCATAGTCCCGCCGCAGATACTGCAGGTGTGTGTGCATCTGCGTTTAGGGCGTGTACCTAATAGCAAAAGGTAACAGCAGGCATAAAACTTGCTTTGCAGAATATTCACAATACAGTCGTTCATTTTAATGTTCACACTAAATTTCCTCTGCCTGATCCTCAAAAGCTGACTTTTAAACCTTGCGTTAATTTATGACTATCTTGTCATCAGCGAAACACACACTACTACCTCAAATAAACCAGAAGAAAGATTCAGACAAATAGACAATATGATTTTCACACAAATCCCTGCACAGTTTACGTCACAATTTCGTATCAATTACCATCATCAACTCAGTGTACTGTAACTTAATCCTTCGATTACCATGCTGACTGTCAAATTCATCAATGAAGTCATCTAAATCTACATTCTTTTTTCAGCTCGTACCCTTTCGATTGAAAGTGGAGCAATGTTACTCAGTTTTCCACTGGCCATGGAATTTCTGAGAAACGTTTTCACTACTTTCATGCTTGAAAAACTTCCCTAGTATGAAGCGCTGGTGATGGGAAGAGTTATAGCTATTGGTAACAACCAAACGCAGCTTTGTAAGGAGCTATAATTGAGAGAAAGTGTTCGAGCGATGTAGGCAGCCGCGACTCTTTCCAAACAAAATTCTTTGCCAGAGGTATTTCATGTTTTGCATCTTTTCTCTTATTGAATATGCATTTGCGAATTTTTTCAAGTGTTCTTCTGATCGAAATGTTTGGACTCCGGGGAAAAGAGCTAAATTGTCGGAAAGAATTGCTCATGAATTATTGCAAACACGGCTATCTGATTCTTTGATCAAACAGCCAATGACTGAATAGAATATTTTGCTGTGCACATGGAGTGTCTCACAAGATTGTTTGCCAGTGGGTCCTATCACAATAAAATGCTCTTCGTGAGGAGCCAAAATGAGCTCCGCTGCTTTCCCCAGGTTTACCTGCATATTCTGCAGCAATTGCGATGCCTTGTCAACTTCGGGGAAAATGCTGCATGCAGGCTGGAGGGCTTTTAAATTAGCGTTTGAAATATTGCTGGCTGAAAGTTATGTGCTGTATATGTCAATCAAACGAATGGAACATTTAAGCACAAAAATGGGGGGCCAAACTGAGGGCAAGGCAAAAATCTGGGGTCCGTAGCCCTCCCAGACCCCCCTTGGAATCGCCACTTGTCCCGACATGAATGATGATGCGTATTTGAAAACGTTTTCACCGACATTGGTACGTTTTGACTGACTGAGCTCGGTTTCGAGACACTTGCAATTTACAACAGACTGGACTGGAACCACACCTCGATCCCACGCTACAGGCACGTACCCACACCGCAGTACGCATTATTCGCGTTTTTTGCCAGCAAGGTTACGAAAGGTATTACCATGCAGGGCCACTTGAATGGTACGCGAATAGAGCAAACGCTTCTGAAGAGTGGAGGGTTCGAACGTAAGACCTAAACAGTAGGCTGTTTGTGGCCTTTCAAGTCTCGTGCTCGATTAAATTGATGCAAAGGAAATTTCGCGTGTGATGCTGCCAATAACCACTACGAAATCTGTGTGGCCTATGGCGCAAAGTAAGAGGAACTGTGAGTTTTAGCAGACCGCTCGTTACACTCTTACTAGGGATACAAAGCGAGCAGAATGAAACTTTCTTATCAGCGTGTGGTATGGTCCGAGAGAGGGGAAATGGTACAAAACCTGGTAATATTAATTTCTTCGTTTGGATCAAATCAAACCATGCTGAAAGTGAGACAAGACTCCATTTTATGTGTTTATGTGCATTTTTAAGAACGCTTGTGCTTGACCTTACGTTCGATCGTAAAGTGGCTGCTGAAGAGGTGACATAATTTTTATCTCGCTACCTCCTGACATGACTTTGTTTTTCTGCTTGTTTTCGTATTGAAATCTCAAAATGCAGGAGTTGTTGTTAGCTTTATCTTCTTTATCTTCATTTAAAGATAAATACCTCTGAAGGTTCGCCATGGAAGAAACTTTATCTTCATTTAAAGATAGAAACTTGATCTTCATTTAAAGATAAATACCTCTGAAGGTTCGCCATGGAAGTGACAAGACATAGTGGGGTATCAATACCACGTGCAGTTCATATTTTTCTGAGAATTTCTTTAGTTTTTGGACATGAACTTTTTGCTCATCGGTCAAAAAGATACATGTAAGCACAGGGTGGGAAATTCTCGCTCACCAATGAAGTATACTTTGCCACAACTACGTGGCAGTTGCACGTTAACTGAAATCGTAAGCTTTGCTTAAAAGTTAGCAACTGTTTAAACAGCTGCAAGTAAGGAGCAAATAATATAAGGAAAAGAGCTCTTAGGATCTTTATCTTCCGCTTGCATGATGTTCCGTACTTGATTTCCAGCAGAAGGCGAAAAAGCTCTGAGGAATAGATGGCGAACTGCGAGCATCGGATTTCTTCAAAACTGTCATACGGCGCACGTAAGGTTCAAGCAAGGTTGAAAGCATTTCCATCAAGTCATATATAATTTACAGTCGAAAACGGAGGTAAAAACGGTTTTGCGCATAATTGCAACTCATTGACCTCCTTGGTCATATTCTTGTACCCAGCAAGGTTAATAAACCCAATTGATGCAACAGAATTGCAGCTTGAAATTCAGTTTGGGACTCTGTTTTCAATTGGCATATGCAGGAAATTCCCTGAAACACGCCAAGCCACCTATAAACGTCCTTTATGACAAGTTAATTAAGTAGAAAATCAGACCATTTTATTGTTTGTCTTCGATCATGACTGTGTGCCATACGCTAAGTACTAGAATGATCTAGGCATCAATTGCACACTGGTGTGCCAATGCATTTATTGCACAATGTAGCAAAACATTTTTTTTT
>JGI24159J19872_10004179_pt1 | contig 18332 bp, 9 predicted proteins | sample Ectturendosymbi4_FD_19872 | JGI IMG/M metagenome (IMG submission 19872) | reverse complement strand
CGGAAGGATTTTTTCCAGGGGAGGGGGCACTAGAGGATTTTTCCAAAATTTTCCTAGGGGGTGGCAAATTTTCACTCGAAACTAAGAAAACAACCTTTTTTGCTAAAATTTTCAAAATCCAGGGTGAAGGCCAAGGCCCCACCCCCTGCCCCCCTTCCGACGCCCATGGCCGTGGCGCTCCTTTCGCAAGAGCGCTCACCCCAACCGTTCCGGCAAAAAGCAAATTTCAGGTTTGGGCCTGCCGCCAACTGCCATCACCAAAATCAAATTTGAAAAAATACGAATACTATCATACACGGCGTTGATTTGGTAAAAAATTCTAATTGCCCGGTTTGACATGCATTAAGTGTGAATTCCGATTAAGACATACATTAACATATGGCTACTATCGGTTAGTATATAAGTAGGCCTAGGCTTACTAAAAATTCGAAATGGCAAATGTTATTTTAATCTTTTTCCATTATCATGCATGAAGTGCTTATATATTTTTATGTTCCTCATTATTAAGCCAAGAAGTCAAAAAACATGAAGTTGTCCTATTACCGTATGAGGGTCATAGAATTATTAAATTTGCTTTGCTAGTGAGAATTAGTTGCTATAGACTACGTTAAATTTGATGTATAGTTTTGAAATTCGCAAAGCAACTGTTTTGTGAATTCTTTGAGATTAGCCTGAAACATTTTGAAATTCACTTGTTTTTTCATTGATGTTATGGATTTGCAAGCACAGTTTGTTTTGCAAACATATCACTAACACAAAAGCGCAAAAATGGTTAGTCTTGCCGCATTGCAGAGTAGGTGTTATCACACAATCAACAATGAAAGGTGCAAAACACTTTTACTGCGCCCCAACTGTAACGTCATTCACACATCGTCATACAGGGATCCGGCAGTGGAGAGAAATAAAGACATTCTAACATCAGATTTTAAGGTAAACAGCTAACAGGTAAAAAAGTAAGAGATAAATCGAACGAGGGTGCTCATCGGCGTACAGAGGTATGTAAATTGTTTTGGTCAAGATTTCAAATGTTTTACAAGACATTTATCATGAGGCTGACGGCGAATTGTTCTTACTGAATTTAAAGCAAGATTTGACGGTTGGTGTTTTAGTGTTATATATATATTCACTTTTTGTATGTTTGGCTTGCACACGTCGTCTACATGTTGGAGGCCATGGAGGAATCACAGAAAAACAGAGATGATATTGGTAAATGGTTATAATGTAAAACAATAAATAAAGCATATCATTTTCCAGTCATAGTATTGAAAAGCTAATGAAGCTCCTAATCAGTTATGATTTGTAAGGGGGCCTTAAACAGGTCTCGCACCAGCACATTTTTTTCCTCTGTAGGGCCCTGAACAGTTCTCAACGTTTTACTGAGTGCTGGCTAGTGGGCCCCTATTGCAGTTGACTGCATCGCCCTGAACTACTGAGGCAAGCACAAGCGAAAGATGGCAATTCGGGGCATTAACTAACAGGAAAGCAACCGGCAGCAATAGAGCTCCCTCACTGAGTTCACTCTACTACTACTAGGTTGCTCTATCATTATATAGGGACAAGTGTACTACGATAATTCGCTTGCGGTGACGATCACAGTGACTTGTTACTCATGGGCACCATCTAGCGGTGACCATTTGTTTTCGTGTGGCGCCATCTTCAGGCCGCCACACCCCCTTCAGCTACGTTTTCTACACTGGCTCAAACCTTTAAACCTCTAGTTACGCCACTGGGTAGATTGCCGACATTTAAAACGAACTTATTATCTTACTACCAAAAATCATCCACACAATCATTAATTTTTCATGTTCAAATACGCTGTTTCAAGCTGCAGGGTTGCGAGATGCTCACCAAACTCAGGTTTGCGTCGCGCTCAGAAACATTTGGGAACCGCTGCCGTAGAAGAAGCAAAGCTGGCAATGATATGTTACATAAAAATTCACTACGAAACGAACATAAAACAGATAAATTCACAACACGATTTATTCACAAGCTTCAATGGGAAACACGTTTTAGGTAGAGTTAGGCAAAGCAACGAAATAAATTCGTTATTAAATGTTTCCTTAAAATATTTTTTTCAGTTTCCAAAAATATTTAATTTAAATAATTTTTGAAAAAAATTTCTCTTTTCATGAAAGTGTTTTTACGTGGCGCAAATGGGCCACCATAAACATGCTCCTCGCTGCCATTTCTTAGTTTTCATGTTACAAGCAGACTTAGCACTGCGAATCGTGCGATCGAGAAGAAACAAAACTTGATATTGTTGTTTCGTACATTTGAATGTCGTGACGTCAGGCCCAGCAACCTGAGCTAAAAGCTGAACCAAAAAGAGCAACAGGTTATAGGAAGTTGTAAGCAGTGTGAGTATGCGAGAGAGGTAACCTACCCCTCAGCTTGAAACCATATGTGCTGGCAGTGTTTTTTATAACATTCGTTCGACACAACACAGGTTAAAATGTGATACACAAGCGACTGTTCCACACGTCTCACGAACACAGATATTTATACTTTGCGTTCTGGTTTGTCACGGATGCTGCCGTCGGAGCGATTATCTCTTTTGACTTGATCCGCTGTGTCACGTGAGCATGTACGGTCATGAACTTGTACGCATCCCAATTGGCTTGATCTTGCATACTGGCTTGTAAACTCTCTTCTGTTGGGTAAGGTCGTATCTGCAAGATTGCATCTATCATCATGGACTTGGCAGTCACGAAATGACCTTAGGACAGGTGTGGGCAAACATTTTCTACGAAGGGTCACATTGAAAACTTACTTGCTACCGGGGGAGGCTTATATTACATTTTTCTACTTCAGTTACAATTTACGTTCAAAATATAAATTATTGATAATATTATTATAACCTTGTATTGTTTTATTTCACGTTGACACTGTAGCACACATAGAATAAAATCTCGTTAATTCTAATCTAATCGATAAAATTGCTTTCACATAGACTCGAAATATGCACTATCTATGCACCTGTGGCTGCCCTGCGTGCCGCACAAAATGCCCTCGCGGGCTGTAGTTTGCTCACTTCCAGTACTTTTTTAGTGCCCCAAAAGAATCGGCATTTTTCTTTGAATAATGATTCAATGTGCATACACACTTTTCAACCTAATCAGAATTCAAGACTAATTAACGCAGCTGAGATAGGCCTAAATCAATGAAGGCCACTTGTGGCCCGTTAGCTTTTATGACTCGTGAAGCCAAAAATGATGGTTTGCTGAAAATAGCCGGCGTGCGCTAAAATGGCTCGAGAAGTCAAATGACATGATCTTCTGCGTCAAAAATGTAAGAAGCAGGTACACTAAAAGGAAGAATAGCCAGCCAAATTGGCTGTGAGGGCACTAAGCACGCCAGTCACTCACTAGCTTATAATTGTAAAAATACACATCGAAATATACGCCGCAGTGGGGTAACAAGGCCTTCATAAAATAACCTAACCATCAGGCCCGTAACCAGCTTGGGACACCAGGGGAGGCAAAGAGTGTTCTTAGAGGTGCCCAATTTTTTACACTATGTGCAATAGTTTAAAACTATGTCCAACACATTTTTCCATGGGGAGCGAAAATGTTTCTAGGTACGGCTTCCTCACCCTGCGCCCCCCTAGTTACGGGCCTGCTAACCATGTTTGCAATTTTATTTTTTCATGGAGAATAAGATCAGTAAACAACTGTTAATGTGGAAACTTAGTTATCAGTAGGACGTATATTGAGACAAAACCGTACCCATTATTTGAATCCATTTTTACAGAACCAAGCTTTGATATGAACAAAACAGCAACTGGCTTATACCCTACTTTCTCTACCTGCATCAGACTTCTCAGTGAAATGCTAGAAGTTCAAAGATACACGACTTGTTTTTCTATATATTCTCGCTTTCCTCCTTTCAGTTGATTTCCGATTAATACCCTTTTATCCAGGGTGGTCAATGGTCATTCAAGCTTTCCTTGCCACAAAGATCGCTAACCGGCGTAATGTACTGCAGGAACAGCCAGTGCCGTCACCACGGGCGAGTTTGGTGGGCTCATCCCCCCCAAACAATGCTCCAGCCCCCCCAAACTGAAATATGAAACAGTATAAATCAGTGGAGTTTTGTCAATTTTTAAAATGTCAAGCCCCCCCCGCACAAATGTAAAGCCCCTTACTGAAGACTTTCTGGCGACGGTTCTAGTAACGGCGAATGTTGCACTAGTATAAAACGGACGGTTCCCTTACAAAAGAGACCTGTTCATAACCAGGGGCATTACTAGAGGTTAAAGCCAGGGGCAGCAAAACTTGGCTGAAGAGGGCCCATTGGTCAATGTTCGGCTACTACTACCCAACTCTCCGAAAAATGTTAAGAAATGATAGTGAATCTGGATGTCGTGGTTGTCTATAATAGCAAAAAAACGGAAAATACCCCGAAAAACGCAAAAAATCAACAACCTAAAGAACATTAAATATCAAAATGTCAACTAAAGGGGGTCCAGATTTTACATTTAGCTTGCCAGGGTGGCGGCTCGCCCCCATGCCCCCCGTCAGTTACGCCACTGTTCATAACGGATCACTCGAAACGGACCAGTTCATAACAGACCACGTTCATAACATACCCGTTCATAAAAGACAACGTTCATAACGGGTCTGTTGTTAAGGTGGTGAATTATGAACGTGGTATATTATGAACGTGGTCTGTTATGAACGTGGTCCATCTCAAAACGCCTCGTCACGATGATGCTAAATTCAATAATGGTGGGTACCTTTCTGCAACGGTTGTGCTTGTCTGAGCCAGATGTGATTTGTATCTGTGCACGAAAGGGTCACCACTGCCCAGCAATTCACTGACACAAAAACTGTGGTTAGCACATTTCCTAACAACGTCTCATATTCAAGTCGCAAATTCCAACTGAATGTTTTGTCGCCTTCGTTTCATACGACGATGATTAATGACTCGCGGAGTTTATGGTGACTTATTGGATTGTGGTCGGGTTTAGAAAAGATTTGTTGTGAAAATGAAAATGCAAATCATTCTCAAAAATTCCGATCAAGTTTTTTGCAGTACTTTCCGTCACCTTGAATATGAGGCTGGCATAGAGGTCAATATCACGTCACAGTTTGTTAGGCAACGCAATTCTTGCTTCAGGCAGTTTACCGTAATATTTAGTTTTAGCTTGCAGTTGATGACAGTGGCTGTAAATAGACCTTTGTCGTGTTCTAAAAATGATGTTTTGCATCGAAACGATAAAACTGATATTCAGGGTATTTTTCAAGATACTTCTGAAACGAGACTATAGCTCGCGCCTGTTCCTACAAGCCGTTAAGACTTGATATTGGCAGAACTATGAGTGAAGTGAACAGTTTTCAATCATTCGAATCTGAGTCTGTGTCAAAACGTTACTCCTGATGGCGGGNGACACGTGGATTTTTAGAAGAAAGATATATAACTTTTGAAAAGAATTCCAAAATGATTCATACTTTTGTAAGAAATATTTTGAATTGACGTACTATAGACAGACACGCATTGATTAGTGTCACGGAAGGCTGTGGTCACCAGTGTTGCCACTCTGTTATGAAAAAAACCCAGCATTTACCTTGAAAAAAAACAGAAAATAGTAAAAACCCCAGACACACAAAATGTTTTTGAAAAAGTCAAAACCAAACTTGAAATGTACGCTACTGGTGCATGCACATAAAACTTAAAGTAATATGCATTATTTGCATAATATTTTTAACAAGTTCAGGTCTATTTTTGAACATAGGCCTACTGACAATGCATGAAGTAACATAAAAAAGCTTGTTAGATATTTTCTCTAAAAACGTTTATTGTTTTCTTTTACTTTCACTTACATGCACAAATTGAAACATTATGTACATAATACATTCAAGGTCTTACAGTTTTCTTTTCACCCTAAGCATTGCATTCGTTGCAGTATTTGACTACTAATTTAACATTAAAAAATGTACATTCATACCTATCACAATGCACCTGTAAAACAATCAACAGATTCTCAACCACAGCATCTTCAAAACCACAAAAAGCATTTTAAAATCATGCACAAGTAGCCTTTGACATATCAGGGATAGATTAGAGTACTGACCTATGTTTAGTCAGTGCTTAATCTGTACACCATTTATATTTCAAACAATTTGGTTAAAGCCTAGCCCTACTCAACTGTACTGACTACTGACTCTGCACATTACGCCTGTGAAACTACTGTACAGTATTCTTGAATGGAAAGTACAGTACTACAACATAGATTTCAAAAATTTGACCGGAGTCAAAACTCCCCAGATTTTCAATAAAAACCCCAGAACCCCAGATAAAACAAAAAAAAACAGATCTAATGAAAAAAACAGCAGTGGTAACACTGGTGGTCACCCGATAAACGCTTTGGCTGAAAAAATACAGAAAATTTATTTGTTTCAATCGCTTATCTCTTTCTCGGCTTTAACCAAAACAACATGCCGAATTTGGCCCCACCAAGCACATCCCTGCCTAACATGTGATATAGTTTACCTTCATATCAAACGTATGCCCTAATGATATTTCATCAAGAACATAGTGCGATCATTTACACGAGATTGCACAGAAGTTGCCCGTGGCAGAAGCAATATCTTTAAGACTTTGAGAAATAAACTTGAGGGTAATCGAGTTCACCAAAACAACAAAATTAAAAGAACGTTTTTGTCGGTTTGCCGAAACAATTTTATTTCGATTTATTGCTCATTTCGTCCACGTCACGTCGTCACGCCTTGGTTTCCGCGCAGTGGCATGTTTAGAATGAAAATGCTGATAGAACGAATTATCCTGACAGGATAGCAAGAAAACATGACAAAAACGGCAAAATATAGACACCAGCCCAAAAACAACAACTCGTAACGGAAGCCATGGCCCAGAGAATCCTAAATTACGCTAGAGGCCCAGCCCCGAATTGTTCCAGATGCAGGCAAATTAAAAATATTGTTTAAGCATATGATTTATTCTTTTAAATTGAAACAATATAAACTGCAAACATTTCTAAACAGAAAATCAAAAAGCGAAAAAGAAAACATTGTTTTCAAACGCCGAATAACAGCAACTTGTGTTATTTTAAACAGTTATTTCCTATAAATAATAACGTTCATTTTGGGACTTCACAAATCCTAAACATAACTTAGTGTGTGAACTGACATTGTGTATGAGATGCTCTCGAAGCTCATCGTCGAAATTCTTCAAGAAGAATTCTTTGTTGATGAGGATGCATTCAGCACCTTCCGAAATGAGTGATACTGGCGTGGCGCCTTCCGATTGGTCGAACAAAACAGAGTGCAAACCCTGGAGATCAATTCAAATCCTAATTGTAACTGTTGTTTCTGCAACTGTCCATGCACAAAAACATTCAAAAGCAACAAACCACCGATAAGCGTTTTTTTATTTATCGCTAAACAAATTTTGAAAATATTTTTAAGACAATAAAATGCTTACGTTTTTGGGCAAATTAACGCAATTATTGCGGTTTTACAATCTTCCGCCAATTTTCAAATGTATAGATGTAAGAGCAGGCAAATTTGGGGTACGATGAATTTTTCTCGAATTTCCCCAGACTTGCCCGAAAAGTTTTGTGCGAGTTTTCCATATAAATTTTCTTTCACAGAAGACCTTTTATTGATGTGACCCACAAAAAAAGGTCTTCATGTGTTTTTCTTGGGTTTTGGAAAGAAAGTCAAACGTTGGGCGCCATTTTTTCCCAAATTTTCAGGGAATTTGCTCGGATGTTTGACAGATTAAACTTTTTAGTGTGCACTTTCACCCCCCTCCTACACCACTGTTCAGATGTAACATCCTGTAACCGCCGTCGGTAACAAGCAGAAAATAAACAGAAAAATTCTAAGTTTGTTTAAACTAACGAAAACGTCTCTTGGTCCTAGGGTTTGAACATGAATGTAGACAGGCTTGTGGGAGGAGTTGGCGATTCGCTCAGTTCCAACAGTAGCGGATTTCGTTGCACGCGACGCATTCTCGCTTAAAATTGGCAGTTGTGCACTTGTTACGGAAAGCTGAAAATATAAGCAAAAGTGAATCGCTGTACAATACCAAACTAACTGTGAAGGTGCTTTCAAAGAGTGAACCTTTTTCTGTTGCCTGAACGGTGCCCAAACGTCATCAAGGCTAGTTCTGCTCCGCTTCAAAATGTGCATCCTGAAGTTGCTTTGGTAAGAACTCCTCCGACTCTTATCACCTTCTGAGTGTAAGAAAAAACGTTGCTTTAATTTCCATTCAGCTGCTTCAGGTAATGTGGATCCAAGATTTGTTGCTGAAGTTTGGGCGACTGAGGCGTGAAAGGATCACCTGCTGGTATCAGGTTCATGCAACCGGTGTTACCGATTTTTGATGAAAAGCTGCACGTGCCTTTAAAATTGGTCCCTTGAGGTCATTTGACTCAAACTTTGCTTGTGTTCACTTATGCATAGTCATCCATGGTAAGTTCGATAAACCTTTTATTTGGAATGATTAATTTTACTCACTAAAGCAGCAAGCACAAATAAAACAAGCAAATCTTCTAGGTGTTCGGTGCAGTGGTAAAGTTGCGGAAGCCTTTAAGAACCTATTTTACCCTGGTAAAGATTCAGTGATGTGCCGTGGAGAAAGTTTGGGCGGACGGCGTTTCCAGACTTGTCAGCTACGATGAAGTTTTACCCCTCTTTTTCGAAGAGTTGCCTAGCTTGCAAAGTAATTATCGCGAAACGAAAAAAAAACACTTAAATTTTTCTTTATGACTCTTGTATATCATTTCTTTGCGTTTACCACTGTAGGCCAGTATACGTTAACAACAACGTGGGCATACGCTGCACAATAAAACTCTGTTACCGCGTGAAAAGTATTTGTTGATATTCGCAAACTTAGATCCTCACTGTTACTATACTTGCTGCTATGCACGGAAGAGATCATTTTGCGTATGAAAATGCATGTACCATGTAAAACGTATGTGCCATGTAACGATGGTAAACCTAAAATGTCCCAGTTTGGGTTTCTTTTTCTTGCTGGGATCTACAGTATAAGCAGTAACGGAGGAGTTTGTCACAGTGGTTTGAACAAGTGAACCATTGGGTTTCGCAATCAGGACTTTGTTTAGAAACTGCTCTTGTACATAGGAACTACTTTTTGCAGAATTCGTCATATACAAAACTAACGTATCAGTTTTTAAAAAATAGTCAGGTCATGCTTCAAATTCTTTATCATATGATCCTCATTTTTCACAGGGTTGCAAGCAGCGTTTTTTTAGCTTTCTACAATAAGTTTGAACATGTTTGAAAAAACGGTTAATTATATTTTAAAGGAGGATGATATTTTGTTCCTTCCGCATAAACCAATAGTGCTGAGTCCTTCCATGCAAGGGCAAAGGAAACTCCAAGTAAGGTTACTGCAAACGTTTTCCTGTTAGGTTTCAAAATACAATCAGCCGGTGTTAGAATCTTGCCGATAGCGAGGAACGTTATGTTTCACAGACGTATAGGTTTTCTTAAAAACTTGAGACAAAATTGATTTGCAGTTCAACAGGGATAAAAGGTTGAACGGGCGTAAGCCTGAGGTTGTTGATCAATCGCGTGAACAGCCCATCTTTGTTAATATTGCTTGTAATCACGTCTCCAAATTGGATTAAAAAAATTAGTTACACTGGTATTTGAGGTCACATTGATTTGCAGTAGTCCTCTAAATCTTGAAGATATCGTAAAGAATGTGATTTAAAATTACTGAATTTCTTTACAACACTGCACCGAATGAGTTAATGACGTTTATGAAATATATATTAGGCCCGTGTTGATACCAAAAATGCAAATTATTAAAATCATACACCTCTTCAATAAGACGTTCAAATAAAATGAAAATAATGTTTGAAACTGCATTAACCCAAATTGTTGTGATTCAAGTTCTGTTAATTGGTATACTCTTACTTTAAATTTTGCGTGAAGTCATTGGAACTAAGACTCAAACAGCGCTGCAAAAAGGATAAAACATTACGCAGATCTTTCAAAACATTTGCCTGTATTAGACTCATCTATTGAAGAATCAACAGTAACATTATTTGCAACAATCCAACTAAGTTTTTTTACCTTTGCCAACTTACTACCGATTTTTTCTCCCCACCACCGATTAGTAAAAGAAACCGATGCATCGAAATAAAATCATCAGCAGGCAAACCCGCATTTACCGGTAAGAGTGTTTAATTGTGGATTTGGAAGCGCACTCTATACCACCACCGCTTACAATTTTGAACATTTTAAAGCAAATTTGAAATAAGAGTAGAAGCGGAAAACTGAGATAAAAGATAAAAGTTCATAAAACCGGCGAAGAATCCAAAACCTTGATCCGTTGGAGAGGTGATTCTGGATCCATTTCAGCAGGTTATCAATATTTGAAGAAGTTTTTGATAGATATTTTTCGCTGACAAATCCAATCGAAATATCGTTTACAAATATATAATCTCGTAAATATCACCCTTCGTCACATGATCAAGAGTTGGGACATCAAATAACTCCGGAAACATTTTCCATTCAATTTCGAAGTAAAGGCTTTAATATCACTGTCCACTGAAATCCTCATCAAGAATGCGTCCTTTGTTGTGTAATTGTTTTATTGATCAATCAGATCTTCATCGTGTACATTCTCATTAATTTCTGAAAAATTTGCCTACATGTATTATTCTAGTTTCGTCAGATATTCATTTGCAATTTTCTTCTGCTCTGGAGGCGGTAGTTGTTCTTGCAAAAGATATTCCACAAGAGCAAATAGGCGTTTGTACCAATGGCGTAGTCAGCCCAAAATTTTGCGAGGGGCCAAATATTTTGACTTTAAGCGAGCATCAGTGTTTGGTGTGGGACACCGCCTCTCGAAGCAAAAAAACGACAATATATGGTGAAAGTTTGGGGGGTTATGGCTTTTGCCCCCCTTGATACGCCTATGGTTTGTACTGTCGCCCATGTCTTCCACCAGAACTGTAATTTAGCTTGCAACGCGCTACGTCTGGCGTTCAAATCGAACACAGCGGTATCTTCTTCATGAATATACTGACTGAATACTTGTATGTGGCATAAAATATCCGAAAAGTGCCAACAAAATCAAAATACAATCTCTGTTTTTCAAAACAAGGAACAGTTTAACATTTTATTTTTATCGCACTCAAAAATTCCTATATTTTATCACGAAACTACAAAAGTTCAAACTGCTGTGATCTGCTTAGCCGTCTTACTTTATTGAGTGAATAATGCGAAGAATGATGCCATTTTAAATCATCACATACACCTGACTGTTAACAATATAACATTATTTGACATTTGACATCTGTCATAAACATTTCTTGCTGGACTTTAAACACACGTTTCCAATGTGTGACAGGACTCAACATGAAAGTGCATCCCGATAATTCCACAATGCATCATGCAACTCAAGGTTAACTGTACTTGTTTGCCAACAGTCTAGCAGCTGACACGATGGCCTGCTAATCAGGGCTGTGGAGCCGAAGCTGGAGCCCAATTTTGGTGATTGGAGTTGGAGCCTTGGCCATAAACTTTTAGGTGGTGGAGCCGAAGCCGCAACCTGAAGTTAGGCTTCCGGTTCCCCAGTGCTTGCTTGTGCTGTGTGCAGTTCAAGGCTTTTGAAAGTTTTTGCATGTATACCATTATCCAGCAAATATAGCATTTCACAACACATCGCCTATGCTGATCCATTGATACATTTGTGCAAATAATAGAATGGTTTCAGTTTTCCTGGGCCAAAGCTTTTGGAGTCGTAGGCGTAGCCAAAAACGTTTAGATTCCTGAGGTTGGAGCCAGATCCGGAGCCTGAAATTGGGGTTCCGGCTCCGCAGTCTTGCTTTTAACCTATGTCACGGACAGCATTTGGTCCGTTTCCGGTCGCTCCCGTGAAAGCGCTGCGCTGTTGTTTGGCTTCATTCTATACCGAACCGTTTTACTTTACGTTGTTCTGACTTCATAGTCAAGTGCAATAAAACGTTTGTTGCATAGTTGAATATAGTCAAGGGAAGCAATCAATCTTAGAGTGCTACTTCAGAGTTATTAACGGGACAAAGTGGTGAAAGCCTTTATTTCGCCTGGCTTTGGCTGAGCAACCTCAAGATGTCACGACGCTTAGTTGGGAGATTGACCCTTTAAGTAGTAGGGATCTTCGTGGAAACGTAAACTCCACCACGTTCACACAACCATCAAGACACTTCACCAGCAATGCTCGCTCAGGTTTTGCCAAACGAAATAACATTTCAGGTGCGTCAGACTCAAGTTTAGATCTCGAAGCTGCATTGTTAACACGTAGCCTTAGTAGTTACGATTTATCTTCAACTTACCAGTGCTTTGCTCTTCCTTTGCAGAAGCCTGTTGGCGACAAGAACCACTTTCGTGATCATCACAATCTTTCTTTTGGCTAACTTTTTCGTCTTCAGCATTTTCGTCATCTTCGTTCGACTCTCTTCCCGTCATTAGCAAAGATAGTGTTTCTCTTGTAATTGGATGCTCTTCTTGCCACTTACGATATTTCCGTATGACGGCCCTCCTGTGCTCCTCCACGCTGTTTTGATCAACAGCTTTAAAATAAAAGGCAGATATCAATGTGCCTGTTTGAAACATTTCAAGCAATGGACGAAAAACAATTCTACTGCAAACAGAAATACGCGTCAGAATGGAGTTTAAAAACGCTTCGTAGAATTTTCTGTGCAAGTAAAAACACACCGGGCGTGAACATTCCAGAGTCGTTAAGTCGTTAAATCCGCCTCATTCTCCTGCTGCCCCTTCCAGCACACATTTGCATTTGGCAAAGTCGCAAACACTCTGCAACTGGCAACAAATTTCTCCAATGATCGTATTTCACTTCCCATGAAACTCTGAAACGGTTTCGTAAATTTTCTACTGAAGGGCATAAGTTTCAAAGTGGGAACGGAAGTGATGAAGGAAGATGAATGGGAAAAATTTAATTATCGGAAATTTTTCCACATTGATCTTAAGAGTTTTGATTGGATTTTTGTTGTTTCAGATTTTTTTAGGAGAAATTGTATCGCTTTTTATTTCACATAAGATCGGAGAAAATGGCCATCTTGTCAAACATATATTCTAGGTTTTGCGACAGATAGTTTTTGTATGTGAGCGGAAGGCGCACCGGTCAGGCGTTGAGGAACTGGAAAAATTATGCTTTCATAGCATCGCTTGCATGCTTTGAAATGAACGCAAAACGAGGCGACAGACAAGGAGGGCTTCGCTAAATATACATTTCGGCAGGGCGAGAACCAGTGGCGTAACTGACGGGGGGCAGGGGGGCGCGCCTCCCCCCCTGGAAGGGCAAATGTAAGAAAATGGCTTCCTGTTAGTTTGTATTTCGTTATTTAGTATTCTTTTGATTTTTAGTAGGTTTTTGTTTTTAGCGTTTTCCAAAAATTTCTCGGAGTGTTTTCCGGTAGTTTCGGGTGTTAGTACAGACGAATCCAGTTTAGCGCATAACCAATTTGACAAGATTTTTTGTATGTTTGAACCAGAATACGCGATTATCCGTATCAGACAAACATCCACAAGTTTACCGCCTTGCGACACAGGAGCTCAAAATTCAGCCCCGTCGCCACGGGGGACTTTTTTGGGCCCCAAACAAAGTTTCAACCCCCAAATTGAAATGTGAAACATTAGAAATCAATGAAGTTTTTATCAATCCATATTCTGTTTTGTCCTGCAATTAATAGACAGAGCAGTACCTCCCGCTGTTACCTAGAATAACATCGCCTGATCATTTTTGGTACGTTTATGAGGTAATAAACGTATTTGTGACTTGAGCGTAAAGAGTCACCATTCATTGCTTGGAGTGTTGAACGTGAAGCTAGTTTAAGTGCCTAGTTGTATACGTCCAGAAATGAAACTTACACCTGATCAACGTATTTTTTATGATTCTTATGAAAAAATGTATTATGGCCAGCTCAGGCAGTCTTCTCGTATTTTGTAGTGCATAGAAGCAAGATACCTTTGGTGCTTACGACCAAACTTACACATTTGCGCAGCCTGCTGTTCAGACAGCAAGATGGAGTTAATAGTGTAGTTAGAAGAGTTTATTTAGCAATCACTGCTAAGCTTGTCCCAACCGAGTAGTGCAGTTTGTGGTTTATGGATATTAACCATGCTGCGTCCACGTAGGCCCCCTTGGTCTATATTTGTCAACATTTATAGCTATTTGAGATACAAAATGTTATTAATCTAAACATGTGCCATGCACCACGTGATTAACAAGTCTAGACATCAAAAAGGCATATGCATGCGTATTTCAGCCAGTTAAAACCACGGTGCAAAATTCATTTAAAAGCTAATGAAAGAAAACGTTCATCGCGGCGCATTGCTTTGATCAGCCTCAGGTTTGTCCCTGCGGTAACAGTGTTTTCGTAACTAAACGATACTCCTGATTCTATTTTCCTGCAATTTTTTTTTAAGATTTTCATTTCATTACAACATCTCTAAATAATCGTCGTTAATTAAAAGACAATGATTAAGACCCAATTTCTTTTGTTAAGCTCTATTCTCAAGACACGTCTTGATGAAGTTTATCGTAATGTATTTATTGCACGTCGGATTGTGCTAAATTGTCCCGATGCTGTTGCCAGCCTTGAAAGGAGTTTCAGCAAACTGAATTTTAATCTGTTAATAAACTTTAGACTTTCCGCGTTTTCTCAATGGGGAGTCGGGTCGCTCTTCGCACCTCGTATATAAATTCGATAAACAAATTGCGAGGTGCAACAATTCTCAGATAAAGATCCTTGATTTGTTTGAATTACCACATGAGCTAAGCTGCCTTCTTAAATATCAAAAGCGAAACTGCAGATGACGTATTAGCCGAACAAAACGCTTCTCAGGGATAGAAAGAGGTGACGAATTGAGCGTATTGACGAATTACACCATGGCGAATTAGACGAGCAGAAATGTACACAAAAGATAGGAATTCTGCCGGGACCGACGAAAAAGTAACGAATTGAGCGAATTGGCGAATTAAACGCTGAAGAATTAGACACATTCTACAGTATCATAATGTTTTCGGGGGTATTCTTATGTAATATTTTTCATGTGTGCTACTGCGCCACTACAGTGATTTCTTTTGTTTTGCTGTATGACTACCGTCCACCAGTTGAATAGCCCTGCATTTTTTTGGGGGGGGGCGAGTTGGGCTGCTACCGCACTGTTCATACATATTTGTAATTGTTTGATGTGTAGCTCTAAATTTAGATAAAATTGTTTGGCATTATTTGCTTAGTAGTGGCTAAATGAATGTGGTTTTATCACTGATACGTAGAGATCAATGATCTGCTCAAAAAATTCCGTTTTGGACTTACTACATTTGTTTTGTTTTTACTCTGGAAGTGCCCAGAATCTACCCCCATGCCCCATCATTAAGTCAAGCATTTGGTGCTTAGAAGAAAAGTGGAATTAATAATAAGATTCAGGTCTGTGGTGGTCTTACAAATCATAAGGCTACCTTATCCAGTCACAAGTCATTGATGGGTATTAATTGTAGAAGTGATATGTTGCATGAAAACGTGAAATTCTAACTTTAAAGTCAATTACCCAATTGAATCTCATTACATCACCCGACAAATATTTTCTGTTTTTGTGGAATAACGTATATGAGTGTTTGGGAACTAATTATTGCATACCCAAACGGTGACCAATGGGCCCCCTTCAGCTAAGTTTGCCCCCCCCTGGCTCGAACCTCTAGTTACGCCACTGGGGAGAAGCTTTTCGTGCGCTTAGGTAGTTGCTTGCCTGTAGCACACAGAACATTGAGAAAAATTACGTCTGAAATTGCTATGCATAAGCTCGCCAGACTCGCTCGCATCTTCCAGACACGAACAAGTGATTGAATTATTTTGCAGAAACTTAATCCGCTGCAAAGCAATAACCGCCTGCTACCGATTTTCTTCTCACTGATTGTTTTGTCGCAGAGTTTAACAGTAAAGACAGGTCTCGTACTTCATTTCCACGTCTTGCTGAGCGCATTCACCGATGGGTAGTATAATTGATTTTCCAAATTGTTTTAAGTAGCTTTACTGTTTGTATCCAACACACTAAGCGATTTATTGCCTTCTCGTTTCTGCACCTTAACTTCAGCTTCCGATTTATTCGCGCATTTGCCCACCGGGACGCACTTGCGCTTTAAACAAGCTTAAAAACAGTTACTGGTTACTTTACGCCCACCTTACTTTGGTTCAAAGCTTGGACAGAATACTCGATCAGACTGGCTCCAACGTTGTGTTCCTCTGCTGAAGAGACTCTGCGTTCAAAGATGGTGCACAGCAAAGAGTTTAATATAGCGTGACATACAACACAACATTGAAACACTGCAATGCGAGAATAAAGTAATTTATGCAAAAAGTAACGATTGAAAATAACTGATTTTATTACAGCAACAAATTTGAACGAAATCACTTGTCTTCACGGGCAAACTTTTCAGTGTTCTTTCATATTGTTTTTTTTTAATTCTTTTTTAACATGAGGATTAACTTTTATTTATGAAAAATCTTGAAAACAATAGTATAAACTCAAGCGCTTGTACAAATTCCGCATTCAGAATCTGTGGTTTGGATTCAGAATACATTAAGAAATGTTTGCGCACAAATCAAAACTACAGTATGTGAGGAAACGAAGTTATCTTGAAACGCTGCAAACACTGTACACTGCACAGTGTACAGTACTTACCCGAGGCTGGGACAAGTAGATCTTCGAATCAGGGAAGAGACTTGAGGCCCGATGAGTAAAGACACAGGGGATGAGGGCGATGTCAACACTAAGGGGCGCTGCAAACCGAATCCAGGTTTGAAGCCTGAAAAATGTTGAGGAGCACAAAGATATCATATTTGCGTCATCTGGTTGATTATAAGGTCTTACTCCAGTAACACTTAAACCCTGTTTATGTGGAGCAATTGCTTTTGATGCAACAAGGTGTTGTTGCACATATCTGCAAACTTAAAAAAGAACAAAAGTGCAGTACTTCTTTTGCCAAACGGCCGTTATGCTCAACCGCGTGTACTCAATACCCTGTTCACTCGATTGTAAGCCGTGGCTTGTAATTTTTTTTTTCATTTGGTGCGGCTTACAATGAAGGGCGGCTTACAATCGAGAGCGGCTTACATTTTTTTCTTTAACTTATCAAAACGTCTAGATGACACCCAGTTTTTCCTTGGGTACGTTTTGTTGACCAAACCCTCTTTTCGCATTATCTTTCCTCTCTTCAGCATCATGTGCACATCCGTCACAGGAGGGATTATGATGAACAGAAGGCAGTGGTCGTGGTAAATCATCACTACCCGGGTTGCTAATCAAACACGAAGCATGTTATACACGAAAGTATCTCAGGGGCTTAGGTAACCTATGGTGAAGTGTATGGTGGCCCATGCGTGCCACACTTAAAATAATTGTTTTTGGCAGTTTTTTGAAAAAAAAACTAATAAAACGTTTAAAAAACTAAAACAAGTTTACTTTTGATTCGAAAGCACTATCGTTTAGCAAATATATTCTAAATAAAAACACTTTTGTTGCAAAAAAATTTCTTTTCGTTTCGGAAACACTTTCATTTTTGTTTGCAAATTACAATCTTTTTGTTTCAAAAACAAAAACAATTTTGGTTTCGTTTCGGAAACACTTTCATTTCGCAAATTTTTACTAAATAAAAACATTTGTGTTTTTGAAAAAATCTATTTTCGTTTCGGAAACACTTCGTAAAACTAATTGAAAAAAATTGCATCAGTTTTGTGGTCGTGGCCAATACGTGCCTGTGACGCGACAGTTTATCGAACGACAATTCATCGAACGACAATTCATCGAACGACAATTCATCGAACCGACAGTTCATCGAACCGACAGTTCATCGAACTGACAGTTCATCGAACCGACAGTTTATCGAACGAACAGTTTATCGAACCGACAGTATCGAACCGAACCGACAGTTTATCAAACCGACGGTTTATCGAACAGACGGTTTATCGAACCGACAGTTTATCGAACCGACAGTTTATCGAACCAACAGTTTATCGAACCGACAGTTTATCGAACAACAGTTTATCGAACGACAGTTTATCGAACCGACAGTTTATCGAACCGACAGTTTATCGAACCGACAGTTTATCGAACGACAGTTTATCGAACGACAGTTTATCGAACCGACAGTTTATCGAACCGACAGTTTATCGAACCGACAGTTTATCGAACCGACAGTTTATCCAACGACAGTTTATCGAACCGACAGTTTATCGAACCGACAGTTTATCGAACGACAGTTTATCGAACCGAACCGACAGTTTATCAAACCGACGGTTTATCGAACAGACAGTTTATCGAACCGACAGTTTA
>JGI24159J19872_10004177_pt1 | contig 18337 bp, 12 predicted proteins | sample Ectturendosymbi4_FD_19872 | JGI IMG/M metagenome (IMG submission 19872) | reverse complement strand
GTTTGATACCTCCAACTTTGAGAATTCAAAACTTCCGAGACTTAACAAAAAAGTCCCCGGGATGTTTAAAGACGAGGATCATATCTGAATTTGTTGGACTGCGCGCCAAATCATATGCCTTTGATATGGACGGTGATGAATTCAAAAAATGTAAAGGTGTGAAAAAATATGTTGTAAATAAAGAAGATTATAAAAATTGTTTCTTTTCAGGAAGACAACAGCTGAGACCAATGAATGTGATTCGGAGTCATCATCACGAAGTCTTCACAGAGCAACACAACAAAATCGCCCTTTCTACTGATGATGACAAACGAATAATCCTTCCAGATCGACAAAATACCTTTGCTCACGGGCATTGGTAGGTTTCGACTTAGACAAAACCTTGACACAGACTGACAATGTAACAGGGGGACAGACAGAGGAGTCCTAGGGAATACAAGGGGCTCTGGGGAACAGGGGCCAAAGGTCTGAAAGAGTGCTTTTGACGTCATCAATTAGGGGCATTTTAATGATACGCTTGACTGTTAAAATGGGCATTTTTTGGGCGGTGAATATAATAAACAAACAAAGAAAAGAGCGGGACCGCTCATTCCCCGGTTCCCTACTGCTCTCGATTGAGGAATCACATAATGCTGGAGTTCAGTGGGCGACTTATGGTTGTGACCCGTAACGGAGGAAAGTGTAGCCTCAGCCTGCGGTGAGCGGCGCCTGAACCCTGATGGCCACGTGGGGCGGGTGGCACTTTCATGCAGCTGCTTGCTGCAAAGAAGTACGACGATATTAGCGAGCCTTAAACACCATAGGACGTCCATTGCAACCAAAGAATATAACATGTGATTAGGTCTGCCTCTTGAAGCAGGCACCAGCGCTATTCGGTATAATATCGAAGAGCAGAAACTACAAAACGAAGAATTCCAAACAAAAAAAACTCCAAACCTGACAACGCAGCCTGAAAGGTCGGTCAAGGCATGGACGAAGGGGCTGTGAAACATCACCGTCAGCGACCGCATGGCCCCATAAAAGCAGAAAAGGCACAATTGGGACCACGCACAAAGCTGAGTAGCGTGAGGGTAACGATCAATTATATCCTAATGAACAAATGACCAATTGTATTGTATGGAGTACCTATGAAAATAACACATGCATACGAAGGCGTGTAATGCCCAATTGAGAAGCCAACGTGGCTGAGAAAGGATCCGTGGGAAACCCCTCCAGTAGTTGACCTGAAGTAAACACGGTACCGAAAACCATTTAACAGGACGAGGGCCATTCAAAGCACACAAATTATGCTCGGAAAAACCTGCTTTGTGGAAATGGCAACAACTGCCCGGCCCCCACGCGGCCGAAGATTAGGGAAATGCGGAGTGAATGTGGAATGAATGTGAAATAAAAGTGATACAATAGTTTGGTGAAGTGTGAGCTCATTATTAAACGAGTATGTGAATCCAGTATTTTGGAAGTATAAATTTTTGCGCTTGTGTTCTTGCATTTTATTGCACATTTTTGTGTTTGCTTTTGTGCACTTGATAATGACAATGTTCCGGCTCAAGTGAACCGTCTAGCCCAGGGGTTCCCAACCTGGGGTACATGTACCCCTAGGGGTACATTTCCCAATCCGAAGGGGTAGATTTAAGGTTAGCAGTAAAAGAGCAAAAAATATTTACAATAATATTTCCCAAATATTTATACATATATCAGTGAATACTCTTTTCAAAAATCATCATATGCCTATTGTTAAATATATCTATGAATAATCACAATAAAATATGTTTTGTCATAGGAAATTTTAGGTGAGCATGTTGATCTGTCTAAATGCTGAAGGGGTACATGCTTAAGTGTTGAATTGCTGAAGGGGTACATGCTCATCTGTCGGAATGCTGAAGGGGTACATGGTCGGAGAAAGGGTGGGAACCCCTGGCCAGCCCAATGGTGCACAACGTGCGGCCGTACAGCCGCATGCGACCTTCGAAAATTAAATTTGCGGCCGTCCGCATGTAATAAAATACAAGATTTGGCGGCCGTGCTGGCGTAGATTGAAGCAAAACAAATGCAAGGCAGGAAAATCAGTCAACACGATGCGTAACAATCTCTATGGTGATGTTACAAAGAGTTATAGAATGAATACGCAAATTGACATATACCGGATAAAAGCTATTGTTTATTTAAATGTATCTCACAAACAACTCGAACTCATTGGCGGCCGTACTTTATATAAATAAAAGTAATGCGGCCGGCAATAGCAAAAAGTTGTACACCCCTGATCTAGCCGAATCAGATTGTTTCAGAATTTAATATGTTACCTTTCAATGCACAGCCCAACACTTCATTGAAGGGAGGAGTGATGTTGGAGCCTTGTAAGCCCCAACATGAAATCGAAAGTGACAAACGAACTCGAATGTGAAGCAATATCAGAAGTTGGAACCTTGTACAGTCGGCATTATAAAAATTTTTACTGATTTAAAATCAGAAGCGAAAACTCACGAACGATACGGAAGTTGCGCACGATATACCCGTCGAGTAATATCGAAGTAAAAACTTAGTCTAACAAACCAGGCGCGACCAGGCAACCAAGAAATGGCTCCGAAAGCAAGTACGAAACGGAGTATCGATCAAGGAAATTAATCATGCGTGAAATCACCATGGAAACAGGGAGAGTCGCAGTTCGCAAATTGGTTGCTGACGAAGGCAGAACGCCGCAACGAAAAGATATCCTCAAGCTGTAATGGAAACGAACTATTTATGTTCTAGCAGTGCAGTGCTGAACGTGCAGTACGCGGCAGGCAAAATGCAACGCTGTCAATCAACTTACTCCTTTGATCGACAGACAAAGTGATCGTTGGGAGAAAGAAACGCTCCGGTCTATCGCTGTAAAATATTCGGTCGGATGTCGCCAGTTAAACTGGGCTGATAGAAAAATTTGGCAACTGCTGAGTAACGCGTAAAAATATGACGCAGGCGTCAGGACAACCAGATAGCTGAATCACAAAAAGCAGTGCGTGCCGTACCTAAGCCGTGCGCAGTGAATGATACCACACCTGCAATGACGTAATTGAAAAATATGCACAATGTTTCCAGGAAAACATATGTAGAACGAAGTTAATCGCATTACTGAGCTTTTGCTATCAACAAGCACACAATGTGCGACGTAATATTCCAAGAGAAGCTCGGAACACGGCAGAGTGCGAAAAAAAGCTATAAAAGTCGAATCCGGAACAAACAGCCAGTGCTGTTTCACAGAAATTCTGTGAAAGAAAAGAAAATTGAAAGCTCAAAGGATGCAATTACGCATTTCTTATCGAGAAGAAAACAGATCTTATTTCGTCGGATTAGTGAACCGCCTTCGTTATTCAAGTGTGGAATGTTTGCATGCAGTTCCTTGCAATCCGCGTCGATAAGAATATGTATGGCCCGCAAATTTGACTAATCGATAACTGTCACTTAGTAAGATCGCTCGAGCCGCATGGCAAGCAGACCTTTTCAATGATCAAGACCATGCAACGTTGCCGCCGCTCGAAGAACTACTTCAGCTCTGCACGAAAACCATTACGTAATTGTTTTGGATCCAGGGAAGAGTTTCGCAAGGTGTTGAGCAGCAACGGCACCGAACACTGATGAACCGATGTTTCGCAACACAAACACCAGATCTTGTTTTATACGCTGTGCCTGTCAATTATCCTTTGCGAAAGTGTCGCATAATTTCAGCGTGTTTTTGGTAAGGGAAGGCGGACACATCTTCGATCGATACCCTTTCTTGTATCATGATTGGTCAACCGATAGTTTTACTCGGACCCCGATCGCTCTTTAAATATTGCCCCACCTGACCCTGAGATGCAGACCCAAACTGGGCCTCGGTATCTAGGGAGCAAACTGCGAAGCAACTCACTACTTTGAAAGATCTGACGATGCACAGCTAGGACCTTTCTCAGATGGAAACAGCAGTTTGCTAAATTTATAGTCACTTCCGCTGAATTATGGCCCCAGCGGTGACGCCTGTGTAGAAAGTATGGGTTATTTAGTCGTTCGTATAAGGCGGGTAATCCTCAATCGTGGCCTTCAAATTTACGATACGCCCGCCAAATTACGACCAACGGCGGTGGCCCCTTTTTAACAAGAACAGAAAACGTTTGCAGTAGTGTTGTGGGGTGCTACGAAAGAATCGTGTGTCATGACCGCTGTCTGTGAACGACTATTTTTCTTGTTAACCCATCTTAAAGCCAAGACGAACATCAGGCAATTGGGATATCGTATTTCGAAATTATAGGTGCAGTTGAACTCTAGTTGGACTAATAAAAGAGATTTAAAATTTGTAACAACTTGACATGCCGAGACACGACCTCTGAGTCACCCGCTAAAGATAGTAAGCTAATTTCTTTCGAAGGGGCGAAACCAGATATGTCCAACCCGCGGCCCTTGGGCAGCATGCGGCCCAGTCGAAGGTTTTGTGCGACCCAATTAAGTTTTCGCTGTAGTAAAAGTGTCCTACATACTGACAACCTGAAATCTTGAACTTGACATTTTTGATGCAGGTGGTCCTCAGTGCCTCTTTATCATTCCTGGACCATTGCAGTTAGGATCAGAACGCTTTCAGTACTTTAGTTTAAGCTAAATTTAGTTTGCTAAGGTTAAAGTAGGCCATCCAATATGCGACCCTCATTAATATGTCATTCAATGTGCGGCCCTGGTTAAGACAATGACATAATTTTTAGCTCAGTAAGCCATTTGAGTTGGACATAGCTGGGCGAAACTACGTCCGCTTACCCTCTGCCTGAGAGTTGTGCTTGAATTTTTGTCAATAAGAATTTCTTGTGGCACAAAATTTGCGACTTGATTGTGAAATAAAAGCTTATGAAAACTTCAAAATTTTACGAGATATTTCGACGATCTCACTACGGTTAAGACGTTGTCAATGGCTTATGGTGGTTTTTGCCTCCACGTTTGGAAACTGAGCTAGTATGTTTAAAGGCAGGACAAAATGTCCAGCTAAACAGTGACCAAAGCGGGACTTTTCTTAGATATTTTTTTGCCCAATCGGGCTGAGAGGCACAACACTTGCAGCTACAAGGAGTCATTTCCACGGGGTTAATTCCCAACGAGGAACAGATGTTTAGTTCCCACTGCAGAGCAGTAGCTTAGATGAAATAACACCTCTCATTGATATTTGTCATTGAATAAGCTGTATTTCTACTGCAATCCACACTCCACAGCTTGGTCCATAATTGGAATTGAGAATTCTGTGCGAATGCATTATTCACAAATTGCTGTATTAATAATAATAATAGTATTAATATAATCAAACGTCATTACATTGTCACACTACTGCACTCCTATGAATCGCCCTTTATTGGCTTCCCAGAATGGTTGTCACGTTGACAAATACAGTGATTTGACTGTGAGCCAGTCCTGTCGCCACGGGGGGCTTTGGTGGGATTAGCCCCCCAAACAAAGCTCCAATCCCCCCAAACTGAAATAAGAAACAATATAAATTAGTGGAATTTTTGTCAAGCTTGTATGTCAAGCCCCCCTGCACGAACGTTAAGCCCCCCGCACAAACGTAAAACCCCCTATTGACGAATTTCTGGCGACGGTTCTAATGAGCCTTAGGCCAGTGTTGTGTTGGTTGTCGCTTTTTGAGCTAGGATTTGTAGCATTTCAGGGTGTAGCTGAAAAGGATGAAGGCACCCAATAAATTTGCACATTAAGTGAATAATTAGACAGTTTATAAATAAAGACAAATATCTATAACCAATGGATGTTTGTAGTTGTACGTCTGAATTTGTAGTGCGTATGACGTTATCGGGCGTAGCATCAGCACCATCACTTCCTTCTGTGTATACGGCGCCATATTCCGGTAAACACCATCCCGAAAAGCCGTGTGTATCTGCGCCACAATCAGGATGTGGATCCATTCCCATCTCTTTTCAAACCGCTTGGCACACCGGTGGAACGTGGCTGGAATACTTAGTTCAAAAAGTTGTCTATTTCTGTTACACCTAATATGCATTTATTTACCACAACAATAATGATGAAACGTTTACATCTGCTGGATTTTTCAATTACAAGGTTGCATTGGAGGGAAATGAAAGTCTTTTAAAACATTGTACTTCTAATACCCATGTAACAGCTATGGCCTTGTGGACTGAGAAAACGAAACGAGACTCACCGAAAAAAAGCTATTGAGAATATAATGTGCAATGAACAAGTTGAACGGAACATATAATTCCTTACCCAAAAAAGGAGGTGTTGACTAAAACATAAAGCGAATTAGAGAGCGAGGAAAAAGAAAAAAGGCGATAATTGTCTCGAAATTCATATTTGAGACGTAAGTTGGTTCGAGAAAAAGAGAAGAGCAGAATTTTGGCATGTTAAATCTTCCTGTGAGGATGTAAAGTTAACTTGACAAACCACATAACCAAAGGACTTATATATTACACAAAATCAACGCAATTAACAAACACTAACTTCACTCTTTTGCTCACAGTGGCTTTTAACTAACGTTTCGGCAAACCTGCACAGTTGATCAAACGGTCGAAGTGGAATTCATGGACATTAATCGTGGCATGACTGCAAATGTGGGTACCAGTTTTCACAGGAACCTTGCAAAACCAGCAACGGAAGGAAAGCAATTCATACCACCCGCAAAGGCGACATTTGAGTCAATCTTGTTTGGAGAAGCAATGAGATTGAGGAGACTCCACCAACGGAACAAAGATTACCTCATCAGCCTAAACCACCTGTTTTACGATGCATTGTGTCCTAGGGTTGATTGATTTATATCATTTGATTTAAATCATGATTTAAATTAAGCAATAAAAATCAAAAAATCATGTTAATTTAGAGCTTTGTGGAATGTCTACGACGCAATTAGCATTCAAATAGGTTTTCACATTTTCACACAGACTATGAAGAATATCATTTTTGAGTAGGCCTAGAGCCTTAAATCACATCAGAATTGAAACAGGTTTTAAAAGTCAAGCTCAAATTCGTGCTGGAGTTCAAATGTCAATTAAGCTTCTGAAAAGTATAACATCAAAATTAATTCTGACTTAACTACTGTCCTACAATTTAATTGCAATGCATGTAGTAACACCCAATGTTCCAGCAAATTCTAGAGTATGGTTGCACTTAAATCATTGAAAATTAATTTTTGCAAATGATAATCGATCGCAGCATTGTTCTGTTAGTGAGTGACGTCAAATAACTGTGTTAAATATTTCCAGGAATAATAATTGCTTGTTCTAAGTGATAAGTCTCTCCTTTCTCGAGTTACGGTTGTGTGATACGATCAACTGTTGATGTTTCTGTTCTCGACATGTTGTGTCATTGCGACTGGGCAATAATTCTGACGTTTTAAGACCACCACGGTGGTGCAAACAAAACGTTTTTTTTTCATTGAATGACCGTGCAGTGTTGCCAACTGGTATATATATCTACCGAATTTCAAAACTTTGGTATATTTTGAAAGTGCTTGACATATAAATTTTGATTTTGTGTATGTGAAAATTTGGTATATTTTTGTCGGAGGCTTTATTTGAGACTTTACACCAAATTATTAATTCCATGGCAAAGCATGAACAGATAAATCATAGTGGTGTTAAAGGTATATGTTCAAAGTTTAATGATTTTGCTTAACATGGTAGTAAGGGTACACTTTGGGTAAGCGAAAAGCGAGACTGAAAGAGATCTGAGAAGTTCTGAAAAAACTGAATTTAGCTCTAGGTATGTGTTTTTAGTCAGCCAATGCATCTATCCAGTGTTTGGAAAGCTGTGTATGAGTGTGGCAAAGGATTTGTAAAAGAGTAACTACGTTTTAATAGAGTTTGCATGACTTGCAAAGCAAGCTTCCAATGGTACTTGTAGGCTTATCCCTTCTGCAAACTGTGCAAAAAGAAAATTTCAAACTGTAAAGTAGCTATTTACACAGCATAAGAATCATTGGACCACAAACGAAGTGAAAATGCAGTTGTAGGTGTTGGAAGGTTGAATTTTCCCGGGGATAATTAATCTGTCACTGCTGAAGTTAAAAAAGTGGAAATTGAGCTTGCAGCTTTTCTATGATGACATTGCTCAACAGCAACTATTGATCATTTGGGTGAAATCGTAAAAAAGCATGAAAAAACAGCATTAAGCTTTAAGTTGCCTGATACAGATAAATTTGGTATATATTTGTTATATTTTTAGACTAAATTTGGTATATACAGTGTAAGAAGAGTTGGCAACACTGTGACTGTGAAGGGAATGTTATGCGTGTGAGATAAGATTTCAGTCGATCAGCAAACAACGAGCTGAATGTTGTTATTTGCGTCGTATTGATGTGTGCTTGTAACTATAAGGATACCAGCGCCTCACTGTGATTCACCCCATGCCACGCCACTGCAACATATTAATACGCGGTCGTCTCACAATTGGATCGAAGGAAGAGAAATCTCATACGTCGTAACAGTCCGCGCCGCCGTGGACAACCTGATGATCTTTAGTCTTTATAAAATCTTTGTTGGGAGGAGTGGCAACGCCCCAACGATTCAGTCACGAGCCGCCACTCTTGACGGGTGAAAGCATTATTGTGTAAAACAAAAACAATGGAAAATTATGAAAAAAATACTTCTATTGAATTTTCGCAATTATACTACGTATGAAATTGAGCAATAAAAAATCATCAATAAATATTTTTGATAATTGTTTTTATTCGCAGTAAACAATATAACTTTTAAAAACATATTGAAAGGCAATGTGGATAATAAAAGTTTCTCTTAAAATTTTCTGTGCTCAAAATTTTCAGAAACCACTTTTGAAGGTGGATTACTCGTAACATCGCAGAAAATTAAAATGCTTTGCTTTTATTGGAACAGCCCACGCTTTTGCCTGAATGAAACATTCCTTTAGTTCGTATCCGTCGTACTGAATCCGCGTAGCGCAAAGATGCAACAATGTGACCCCAATGCGAGAAGAGCCGAAACTATTGTTGCGTGATGGGAGTGGTGCGTTGCTGCGGCAAAGAACGAAGAACGCCCGTCACGCCAAAGCAATTTCGGTTCCTCTTTTATCAAAAATAACTCGTTGTGGCCGTTCTGTCTCCGCGTTACGCATGGTGATGAAATTCGATAGTATTTTCAACCCTACAAGAGCTCAGGTACTTATTGCAACCAAACCTTTTCAATGTTATTATTGTTTTCATAAACAAATATTTAAAGTGAAGTTGTTCTCCACAAAATCTGGTACATTTCCATCGTCAGTCCTTGACTTGTTCCTTGTCCATCTCACAACCTTGCATCAATGAACAATGTCAGTGACAAACGACTTGAAGAAATCTCAAAACGTTTTAGATTTCCAACCCAAAGCAAGGTGAAATAGAGGCTCTCACCACTTTGTCCTTTAATAACTCTACAGTAGCACCCTAAGTCAGGCACGTAGCCAGGGGGGTACAATGGGGCAATTGCTCCCCTCAATTCCGAAAGTAACACCAATAATTTTCAGTTTAATCAAGCTTTTGATGTGCAATCAAGGAAATGCGGTAGTGCAAATCAACGAAACTGCTAAAACCTATTCAGCTTCAACTTTCATTGTAACCTGACCAAAGCAGTGCGGTTTACTAATTGCCCATGATTATTCAAACATTGCGTATAGTGTAAATGCTGGAGAATTCCTGCCATGGCTGACCTTTACCTGAGATTTAAGCTCCGTGCGGAAGTAGGTGATAATGAAATGCAAACTTGTATATACGCGCATGGCCGTCGAAAGTTTTTTTCCAGGAAGGGGCCAATAGTGGATTTTCCAGGGGTAGAAAACCTTTTTCACAAAAATTGCTATGAAAATGTCAAATTTCAAAATGCTCCCCTACTGACGCCCATGTATATGCCTACGCGCGAGTAGTCACCAACGAAAGTAAAACAAGGAGTAACGCTTTTCGAAATTGTTTCTGGTGCACAGCTTGCTGTATCCCACCTAATGGCGATGGAAACTTCATTTCAAGACAATCGCAAATATTCCTCTCTGATAACTCTGGCGTGCTACAAATACTATATATCAGGGATGGCCAACTTGTCTTCGACAGGGATCGACTAGAAAATTTGTTAATAACTCGCGATCGATCGGTCGGTATTAGTCAGAAGTACAAAATGTCATAAAATACAACGTTTTTATTTTTGTATAACTTTCTGAAATATTGAATGAAAAATTTTCTTCTAAGGTATCTTGTCAATTCAATGCAAAATCAGGTGCGGTCGATCAACTGAGTCTCGGCGATCGACCGGTCGATCGCCATCGACGTGTTGGCCACACCTGCTATATATTTTGCCCTTGACTGCAGCATCAGTCGTAGCTTCAAATGGACAGTGTAGATGCTTGCTTTTGTACAGTTTTGCAAGTAAATGCGTGAACATGGCGATGATATATAATCAGGCCCGTCACCAGGGGGGAATCGCCCCCCCCTGCAAAACTTTTCGCCCCCCTGGAAAAATCTGTTGGGCATAGTTGAAAACTATTAGACACAGTTTGAAAAATTTGGGCCCTTTTCAGCAAACTTTTCGACACCCCTGGGGTCCCAAGCCGGTTACGGGCCTGTATACATTACACATTTTGTATGCCTTTAAGCTCAATCCTTGGTTAAGAAGCCAATTCAGTTTCAAAGTCTTTTTTATTACGCAGTTAATCCAGACAATGCTTTCTAGCAACATTAGCATTTATTCTAGATATTTAATTGTGATGGTATGTAGTCATTCTGTGACGGTTCAACCACAAATATGTGGGCCTCAGCGGTTTCATCAATGATTTCCCATTACCTTGCTGGCGAGTAAAAAAACAAGTTTGTCAAGTAATCATACTCCGACCTGTGCATAGTCTGAAAGTGAAAGTGTTACAACTTTTATCTGATGTTGCTTGCCACCTGTTCCATAGTAACTTTAAAAGAATTCAGCTGCAGCGCGAAGAGTCAGCAGAAAAATCTAACGAAAATGGAAGGATGCTTTTTATTTTGTTAGTGTTGAGGCCATTGACACTGCCATTTACTTACAGATAACCTGCAATCTGTTTTCTAGACAAAGCGGATGTGACCAAACTGAAACTAAATCAAAATTTTTCCTAGACCATTGGATTTTGCTATTTAAGCTCCAACGGATATAAAGAAATACTTCAACCTCTTAGTTCCCAAACTTTTCTGAGCACGACACAATAAGTTTGGTGAAAGTCTCGTGACCCAAGCCCCAATCAACGTATGATAAAAATGCTTATTGTGCCGATGATTTTAGGTAGCAAGTTGCTAAGTTCGTTTTTAATGTCAGCAATCTACTCTTTTCTCACGTACCTACGCTACAGACAGACAAGCAGTGTAACGTTGAAAATCTACAGCTCTGGTTTGGATCGCCTCTGCGCGACCCATTTTTTGACCCTTCTTTGGATTTTAATCCACACTTTGGGAACCACTGGTCTAGATCAACTCACCAACCGTTGTATTAAGCTGCGGCGACAAGTAGGCCTACATCTTAAGCTTTGACAGAGCCGTGGAAATAATCGATTGTGGCTTCATTTTCGCAAATACACAACCTTTTTCACACTTTTGCGTAGAGTGAGTGGGTCAAACATACGCAGGTTTGTTTTGGGGATATGTATAACGTTCCCCAATTAAAAAAATTGTCATCATAATATTTGTGAATTTTATTGTCAACTCTGAAAAGCTAGACATGTAAACACCTAATCGTTTATGGGAAGCAGGCTTAGTGCAAGTATCGAGTACAAAAATGCCACCGCAGCCGCATTTCATATCGTTTAATGACACAAAATCCAAACATTTTTCAAACCTATTGAAGGACTCTAGCGTTTACATTTACAATGTCAGTTGCATTCGTCAACCAGTCGCTCAAGAATTGGACAAGATCCACGTTCTCGTCTGCATGCGCGCAAGTTTTGTAGACCTGTTTGGGAGTCGGTGTCTTAGAGCAGGGTCTCCAAACTACGGTCCGCGGCCACATCCGGCCCTCGAAACTCTTTCATCCAGCTGCAAAGACATTTTGTGAATAATGCAAAGATGTTTACAAAAAATTTGTGATTTGCTACATTGCAACATATCTAGAAACATAGGTAAGATGTCCGGCCCTCGAACTTTTGTGCAAGAGCTTATGTGAATCTCGGACAAAAAAGTTTGATTGCCACTGTCTTGGAGCAAAGTTGCTAATCGGCTTCGATTGAACGTGTGTTGGTGTACAGTATATCGGAGGCGTGCAAATATAAAAAGCGCAATCACAATGACGACCACGATGACTCCTTGCTCAGGTGCAATATTGGCTGGAAATAGCATACTGCAAATTATGCACTGAAAATATCGAGATTTTCGGAATGCTTTTGCAAGAAAGTTTTACGAGCAAATGGTGGTTTCATTCCAAGTAGAAACTTGTAAATTTGCTAAAAACAAACTTTTAAAACTTGTCAACTCAATGAAATGAGTCTCTCTATTTGCCGGCTTAAATCTGAACAGCATTGTTGTGAAAAAGAAGTTTCAAAATGCCGCATTTTAGAGGCGATGCTTTAAAAACAAGGGACATTATATATTTAAATGTTGACACTTGGTTGTTGTTTGCCTCCCCCTATCGAAATTTATGGCTACGGGCTTGCCCTAAGTTGATTACCTCTTTGGTCCTATCCTTTGATTGTTTTGAGATATGTAGCAAAATCAATAACACACTTGAATGTGAAATCCGAAAAATGTAACAATACTCGGTTCGGTGTAGAAAAAAGGTGAACAAAAGCGCTGTGTTCACCAGACGACCAGGAAACCGTGATCGATTACCGTGAAGCATGTTGACACGTTATCATGTCAACTGCAAAACTGTTCGAAAACAAGTAGCCTACACTGCATTGAGCCTCAGATAGAAATTGCTCAAAATCACGCATAAGGATTGCACAAAACATTAAAGGACATTTGCATCCACCACAGATACACATTATTAACTTTGTTTACTTTCCTTTTTGCGTGTGTGCACGTGTGTATGGAATTATTTTTATTTATTCAAGTGTTACTTTGTACTGCATTTTGAGCGTTGTCTCTTTTATTGTATAAACAGAGTTTCTCTCTCTTCTACACGCTACAGGACTTTAGGAAATAAGCTAATGATGATCACTTCAAGACCCAACCTGTTGTCATTGGCATTTTGGAATAAATAAACGAACAACAAATCTAATGTGGTTTTGCTCATGGCAGTTATTCAAAAGGGAGAATTTTTGATAGATCAGCTCAGTCGTTGCAAGAGCACTGTTTCAACTATGCAACCAAGTGAAGCATTGCACTGCAAAAATTTCAGTTCAAGAGATTGCCAAAAATAGCTGGTTTCGCTCTTAGTTTCAGTTTCAGCGGATGTGCAAAACAAAAACTATTTTTAAATATGGGGAGATTTGACGTACCTGGCAAAATCTGGCAACGTTTTTCGATCTGGCCACGATAGATCGTAGTGGGAATAAGCAGGATTACGCATATCGGATACTTCATTTTTGTCACATGCTATCCCGTGGCAACATTCGACTGTCCAATCTCAAGGCATTCCCGTGAAAATGGCGATACGACCTACTTTTCAACATATGCATGTGTTTAGACCAAACTCTACAGAAACTTTGCTATTACGCCAAAAAAGGCAATGTGGGTTCCAATCAAAATAGAAAGGCTTGTTTATAATGGTAATGCATGACCTAATAACCTTATTTCCAGGGNCATCGCATTGTTGCGTCGCAACATTGAGCATCTAGATTTATTANTTGCTGTGTTGTGTGCATACAATAATGGCATTCAAGTTCAAAAAACATCCTGCNATGTGACGTGAAATTACCAGCGACGGGACATGGACCAAATTTGAAGTCTACTGTCCACCCATGCGGCAAATCGCATGATACTGTATTTCTAGAGTAAACCCATTTCCATGGACAAGACTTGGACTAAGGTAAAACTCGATCTGACGTATTTTTATTTGATGCAAACTGCACATATTTGAGCTACACTGCAACGTGAGGCTCGGTGGAATGTTCACGTAACCTGCCAAGTAGTTCACCTGTTCTCAATGGCAAAGGCCTCAACTATTTGCTTTTTTTTGTTTCGCTCGGCGCTCCGTATATAATTCTCCATGTTCGTGTTGCTTGTCCCCTCTCTGCTAATTCATTGAGCAGCAATGTAAACGCTTTTGATCTATTTGTACTTCGTTTTTACTTCAACTGTGAAGCCCGAACTAATTCTGGTTTCTCAATGAAAGCCAACTAATTCTTTTGTGGTATGATTTCATAAAACTTTTCAGGTTGCAGACTTTAAACAGAGGTATGTGAATAGTCAGAAATTGTTATTTCCAGTCGCTTTCGAAATGGTTTTTCTGGAACCTTAATGACTTTGAAAAAAGGTTAAGGTCTAGTCATTCTTTTTAGGAAAATCTTTTACTTGACAGATCGCGTATGAAATTGTGTTACAGGGTGATACGATCCAGCATATTACTGAATCAAGGGGCAAAACGTTTGGAAGATGGAATACACAGCTATGTTTACAATTTTTTTAATTGAAAAATATCACAAAATTTCAACCGGTCAACCATTCAGAGGGACTTTTGTGCTTGTTTTCCACGCACAGTATCAGAGATTCTGGGAACACTGGTTTAAAGAGATACTCTCATGTTATCCTTGGGAATCGATCGAGACCGTTGTTTTGTTTTATGGTCATCATTGAGGAAAACTCCCCTGCCCAGGGCCGTAACAAAAACGGGGAAAGCAAGACACAAATCTCCGGGCGCTGAATTATTCCGGGGGTGCCGAAAAGTCCCAACAGTGTCACAAGTACTCTTTTTAATGCAGTACATTTGCTTCCGAAAGACCTCAGGTTCGCGCATGGGGGTGCAAACCTTGCTTCTTGCCCCGGACGCCATCTAATCGTGTTACACCCCTGCCCATGTGAAAAGCAGGCCCGCAACCAGGGGGCGCAGGGGTCGTAGTCCCTTTAGAAACATTTTCGCCCTCCCTGGAAAAATGTGTTGGACATAGTTTAAAAACTGGGGCATCTCTTAGAAAACTTTTTGCCACCTCTGGTGTTCCAAGCTTGTTACGGGCCTGGTGAGAAGGTATAATAACTTCAAATGCGCGCTTCGACAACGTTGGAAACTATTCGCCCAAACCACACCACAATTTGGATAAGTCATAGTTTGGAATAAAGCATTGCTAAACATTGAAGATCAATTAATTCATCTTCACAAAGCACTTTGAAAACACCAGCTCGCGCCCTGATAAAATTTACACTTTCAGTTACGCGTTTCAAAACGACTTTCAGATATTCTGGAAGGGCTTTACTCGCCAGTGCATGTCGATGAGGAACACAAGGAGTGGAAATCAGAGTTGCACAGTCGGAGGTAAAATGTCCGACTCCAGCTTTTCCAAAATTTCTGTCTCCGACCCCTTAACATAATGTGAATGAAGTTTGGTTGTAAACAATTTGTAGCAACTAGCAATCAATGGAAATCGTGGTGCAGAGCAAGAATTCTCTGTTTCAATAAAAGTTTAGAAAGAAATTGTACCATTTCACTAGGCACGCGTTAGGATTCCTAACTTAGAAGCGCGATGTAAAAAAATAAATCGGTTGTTCTTCCGGGAGTCGGAGTTGAAGAAAAAGTCCGACTTCACTGAGCGTAGAAGCGGCACTGTCTGCGCATAGTGAGCCTCTTGATCCCCGAGTTTATTTTCTTGAAAGAAATGATTTGTTTTTCCTGATCATCAGTCACTTCGCTAGTCGTCTCTAGATTTTACCACATCAAGTACCCTTCTTTCAACCCAGCTGCATACATCTACCTATACCGACAGTAAACCAACAAATACGTGCAATTCGACACGTCAGTTGACTCACCTAGCTGAAGGGTGACTCTTGCCTTATTACTTCAAATTTCGTCTGTTACGTGATCTGAAATGTCACAAGACATAACACCTTTACGACAACGAACTGTGTGGCATGATAAATAATTTTTTTCAAATTCCTTCTTTTGTTCTCCTTTCGATTATATCCATACTACACGGTTTGATAAGCTATTTCCCAATTGTATGCGATTTCTTTTCTTTTGCTATTGCAAAAGCAGCGCGACAGGATGCTTCCAACCTAACGTGTCTTCTGAAAGTAGCCCTAAAATAGGCAGAGTTCTTACAGCACAAACTGTGCGCATTGGTCGGCAAAACCATGTGGATGTCATTTACGTGTTGGGGATGGAGTGAAGAGAGCTTATAAAATTGACGGCTTCATCGAACCATTACCAGGCACTTTGGAGAAAAAATACACTGATGTTTTTGAACATCATCTGTTGTGATGAAGTTGAGCCGAAGTATTCGTTTTCTCCAGACGAGTTATCTTATTCTACATAATAACTGAGAATGTTGAAACCTGCAATTGTTGACTCATGAATACCTCATTCGCTAAAAAGACTTCCACTGTGCTCGCTTTCGACTTTGCAGGCTATAGCATGCTGTGAAAAGAAAGAGAAAAGTGGCGTTACAGTCACACCATTGTGAAAACCGTGAAACTTATTGCACAATAGATTTTGCAATTTTGAAAGAGTTACAATCTCCCTTTACGTACAAAGTCCAAATGAAGCCATCCTCATTGAACTCATGCGCGCAACATTGTACTTGTTCAGTAGTGAACAGGTACAGTGTTGCGCGCATGAGGTGCTCGAATGAATCTGGTGACCTGTGTAAAGATGAACTAAAAAGAGAAAACTTATTACTAAGCATTGCCCTGAATCATAATCCAAGGTGCAACATATCCAGGTTGGTGTGATATATCTGTAAATTTGTTTCATAACAATCCTCTGCAACGCCAGACCTGCAGCCTCTCGCCAATCTTCGAACAAGCAATGTCGACTGTACTTCTGTGTTTTGTTCTGCAACTAACTGGCCTAACAATCCAGGATATTTCACTTTGTAAAAGTTTATAAAATTTTTAATTTGCTATAATTCATGACTAAGCAAATTTGCCCCTAGAAAACTGACATTTACCCCTGGCCGTAAATTTGCCCAGGTTAAGAATCACTGGCCTATGTGAATAGCTTTATCACATTACGCTGATGCGGGCTTCTTTTCACACAATATNGAACTACATGGTTTGTTTTAATATCTATGCAGGCTTTTGGGAAAACGTTTTCTAAGGTTTGGTTTACTTCTGACTCCTAAGTGAACAAGTACAAAACTATGTTTGCTGTGGAAAGTTTTCATAATTCATCTGCTCAACTTTTTTAAGCCTGCGTGTCGTTTTATCTTTAGTAAGTTGTCCGATAGTCGTTGTCGACATACAAGTCTACTTTTCATTGCTTGAAACAGTTTTTTGGAGAGTGTCTAACTTTCTTATTTGTAGAAAGTGGTCGAAAAAGCATATTAGTCAGTTTATGAAAAGAAAACGCATTTACGATAGCCGAAGTGTAGTGAAACATTTTCGACTAAAGACTGAGAAGTGGGGTTCAACCAGTACAGACTAATGAGAGCACCACAAACGTAGTTGTGTTAAAATCCAATTCAGACTCAATTGTCTGAAGTTCATAATGATAACCATGTTGGGTTATACGCCAATTCAGCAAAAGCTGTAAACGTAAAGGATGACACTAAGTACACCCTAGTTTTAGCAAACTGGTATACACCTCAATCCAGGGTCGTATCGCGGGGGAGGGGCAAAGGGGACACAATTCACCGGGCGCCAAATCACTAAGGGGCGTCGAATCACTTCTGCGGGAGCCGAAAGATCCCAACCTTGCCTTGAGGAAGCCCACTAGAATAGGTGGGCGAAGCGTCGGCTAATCATAAAATAATCGCCAGAAGAGCTACTGTAATTTATCTGTTTGAGTCCCAACAATGCCATAAATACTTTCTTCATTGCAGTACACTTGCTTCCGAAGGATCTCTGGTTCGAAAATGGGGGTGCCGAACTTGCATCTTGCACCGGGCGCCATCTAACCTCGTTGCGCCCCTGCCTCTACTTGAATAAGATTTCAACAAGGATGCAAATCAAGCGCGTTCTTTCATGGGAAATTTTCTTTGCGGTTTAGAAAGGGTAAAGCGTTTTGTGAACGTTCATTTGCATTGCATCGTCAGCAACCTGAAAAGGAAAAGCAAAATATTGACGTTGTCCTTCCCTGGAAAAATTTCCGCGGACGACCACAGTGATAGCGGCTTCTTGGGTTAGCATGTGCTTGTTATTGTATTGTGCGCACCTTTTTCTGATTTTACTTTAGTCTTTTTCTCATTGTACCTTTAAACCTTTGCTTACAAATTTTCTGGATTGAAGATGCGTCAATGACACTAAATCAATTTCCCGGAAAAACAATCTATCTGCGGTCAGATTCTGCTTTGTCAACCT
>JGI24159J19872_10004176_pt1 | contig 18339 bp, 15 predicted proteins | sample Ectturendosymbi4_FD_19872 | JGI IMG/M metagenome (IMG submission 19872) | reverse complement strand
GGTTAAGTGTTGGGCGCCCGTACGCTGAAGTTATGTCCATCTGCGTATTAGAGTCCTGCGCGGGTTGAAATTTTTTGTCTGCTCCCGGCCCGCACCCGCAAACTTCTAACCCGCACCCGACCCGCACTTTTTCGATCTCAAACCCGCACCTTTCCAACAACTAGTAAAAACTCATAACTAGGGCAAGTTTTTGCTGCAATAAAATCGTGAGAAATATGCGTTTATTTTTAACGAAAGTTGCATTTATGCACAAGCATTTTAACGACAGTGATTTACTCAAGCGATTTATTTGCATATGATGCTAAATATTTCCAAACATTATCTGGGGAGAAATGGCGATCATTTGCCAACAGTTTGCGTAGCATGCTGAAACTTCGCTCCACACTGCATGGAGTTGTTTGGCAATTTAACTACTTGGTCTACAGCTCAGGACTGATGTTTGTTTTGCCGGGTCGTTTCTACGATCGTTTTTAGGTCACTATTCAGTTGAATTTGTTTATCAAAGAGAACATAATTATAAAGCATGTTTTTTAAATAACACTTTTACATTTTGCGCAGCGGGTCTGCTTGATAAAAGTTGCATGTAAAAAAGAAAAAGGTTGCAACATAAAATTCCTGCAACAAGAATAAGACACCGTACTACATTAATTCTGCGTATTTCAGAAGTTGTTGGAAGCTGTAGAAAATGTTGCAAAAACTTGCCCTACTCATACGCCTGAAGACAAGTCTAACAAGCAGCTAACTCAAGCCGGTCATTCTTTTCATTGGCAACCAAACCAAAACTTTGCCACGGATCTGATCTTTCGCAGTCAACAGATTTGAGGTGATAAAAAACACGTTTCATTCCAGTTGTGACTAGCTGTGCGTTAATCGTTGTCTTATCATTTAGAAGGGCTGCTAGCATAGGTGGCGGAACCGGGGGGGCCGCCTGGGCCTAGGCCCCCCTACTTTGATTTCTGGGGGGCCTGGCCCCCCACTTTTTTGCCTAAATATCATAAGTTTAAATAAGACAATTAGTATTGAGTCCAGTGATAAAGTAAATCGTTCAATGAAAGAAACGTTGGAGAATTTTGGCAGTATTTTGTCGATATGATTTCTAACATATTTGTAATCTGGCAGTGAATTTGGCAAGATTTCGTAATTGTTTGGCAGAATACACGGCCCACAGTCTGTCACCCTGCTATGGATTGCTTACCGAATTGGTGTTGTTGAACAGTGTTGCCAGATGGCGTAACACAACACAATTTGAAAAAAAATGATGTCATTTTACATGCTTGTGTGCATGGGCGTCGGAAGGAATTTTTCCAGTGGTCCACTAGTGGATTTTTCCAAGCTTTTCTAGGGTGGGCCAAAAGTGGTGAAATTGGGTTTTTACCCCTCGAAATTAAGAAAACAGCATCTTTTGGTGAAATTTTCAAATTCTTGCCCCCCTTCCGATACCCATATGCTTGTGTGCAGGAAAAGAAAAGCAAAAAGTGCTGAAAATTGTTTTTTATCGCACTCGAAAGTAAGAAAATAGCCTGTTTTACTGAAATTTTCAACTTCTTGCTCCCCTTCCGATACCCACGCTTGTGGGTCGGAAAAAGTTCGTGCCATGCCATCAAAAACTTGGTATGATTTCAAGCGCTTCAACACAATTGTAAATGGTGAAATGTTGCTGAATATTATACGCAAAATCAAATATTTGACAGATCAATTTAAGTGTGTTTTTATTTTTGCATTGGCAACACTAAACAGCTATATTTATTTCTGCTACCCTAGGCAATTAGCTACCGCACGAGCTACCTATGCAATTAAGTATATTTTAAAAAATACTTCATACCGGACTGAATGTTTTTTTTGAAGCAGTGAATTTGTATAGACTATAGATCATTGGATTTGAAGTGCAATCCAATGGACAGTTCCCATTTCGAGAATAATATTTCCAACGAACGATAAATTGTCCTGCAACTCAGGCTAATATGAATGGCCCTGGTAGGCAGAGGACTGAGAGGCGTTATCATTGCTCCGTGACGTAGGCTACGTTACTTAACAATGGAGAATTTATGATGAGAACTCATTTATTATTACGTAAGTAACGTTACAGAGCAACAACAATGCCAGCCAGAATGAATGCAAATGGAAATTTCAGTGGAGCAAATGTCGAACGGTTTTATTCAGTCAGAATCAATCGTATGATGGGCCTGAGCGACGCTGCTAACCTGGATCGCCCCTGTAACAGCCTATTTGAATTTCAGGTGGTTCACCGATACGTTTTCATAGTGGTGTAATATTGTCGAAAATAGTGGAATTTAAACCCTCATGTGGTGTACAGGTAATGACGTCATATTTCAATGATTGTGACGTCACAGTCGCCAATTCAAACCACATAAATTTTCTATAGTTTTTTGACGTGCACTTGTGCCCTCCGACTTTGAAAAAGGTTCCGCCACCCATGGCTGCTAGACTGAATTATTCCTCACCAAGAACAACGGTAGTATTAGAAAATGGTCACTTGCCCACCACATGGCAAGAGCCCGAGCTCATGTTTGGAAACAATGGGTTGTTACATCACAATGCAATAATTGCCGCAGGCCTTGTCTCTTAAGCGCACTGCTGGCAAACTGCGATTTTGATCTGATTAAGTTTATATGCTTTGACTCAACACTCAGTTACCCGCACAAAGAAATTCTCAACCCGCGCCCGCCTCGCGGAAAGTTCAACCCGCACCCGCCCCGCAAGTGCGGGTACCTGCAACGCGCGGGTTAACCCGCCTCGCGCAGGACTCTACTGCGTATAGACATTATATAGCACCGAAATAGACGCCGACATATGGATGTCTATTTTACACTTATTCAAAGCCTTGTACCGAGTTTGCGTGCTTTGATCAGCTGGTTAGGATAAAATGAGCGGACGATTGTTTGAGTGCAAAAGTTGCCAAAAAACGTTCTATGCTCGTCAACCCATGCCTCTTTTAACCTGTTTGTCTGTTGATTCCCTTTGCATGTTTTCTCGATCTGTTGATTCCCTTTGCATGTGAAAATAGTTTTTGTTAATATNTCCTGAAAACCTCACGAGGCTTTGGCGAGAATTAATGAAAGCAGTGATGGTTCCCGGCATAGGCGTGCGAGGCTGGNGTCAGGGGTAAATTGCCCCACGCCCAGGTTCGGGCAAGATTTAAAAAATTCGGGCAAAACTCACCGATATGTTTGGGCAATTTGCTTTAATTAGAAACATGGCCCTGCAGAACTTTCCTATTCCTTTCCCTTTTGGTGGCGTAAAAATTCGGGCAAATCGAAAAGATTTGCTCCCTTACAGCCAAAGGCCCCGTACGCTTATGATTTGCAATACTGTGAATCAAAAATTACAGTTTTGATTTCAATGTTGGCCGCGCTGACGTTGCCGAGGGTCCCGATATTTCGTTTTGATTCTGAAACAATGTACATCCTCAGCGAATCAAGCGACGGGAACCGCCATCTCTTAACAATCATCAACGTCTATTGTCCCAGATCGGATCCAGACAGGCCCGAACGAAAGGCGTTCAAGCTGGATTTCTACAAAGCCTTGGAAGAAAGGGCCGGGGCACTTGTCGAGGACAACAAGTGAGAACAGGCTTGTTATAACAGTAAGAGCAGCAAACTGATCCACCACGTGCGAAACCTAAACACGATCTGCTCACTGGCACGTAACGCGTTGATTTAACCCACAGATACTGACGGGTTGTGATGCTTCGATCGTAGCGTTGCAACCTTTCGGTTGGCGTTGGGTTGAATGCGCGATTCACCACGGACGGGATGTGCGCGAAAAATAACACCCATTATATATGTGGCGCGAATAAGCAATAACAGAGTGGTCCTGATAGAGTGATCGTGGCTTGTAATCTCTGATGATACTAACATGTGAACGACTGAACGCAACTAGTGTACGCGAAGAGTGATCATAGCATGTGATATCCAATATTGCTTTCTGCCACAGTGTGAAGCTTTGCGCACTTTTACCAGCAACAGTTTCAAGCAACACAAGTAACACATATTGTCCTAGGCTTGCCAAGTTTGTTTCAGTGTGTTTCATGGACAAGATGTGGGCACTTCGTTGCCCAACCCTTTCGTAAATCTCCTAATGTGCAAGATAAGGTGTATTTCAGTGAAGAGTGCTTTTTTTGACAAACAGTTTAAAAAATTTTTTTTTCGCGCTTTGAAGTTGCTCCTGAGTCGGCTGATAAGGGGGTCTAGGATTGCGGTCAATTTTAAATAGTAGAAAGCAGGGACGCCGGAACAGAGGTAGGCGGTGGGACAGTAAAAGAGTTGAGGGAAATGGAATCTTGTAAAAAACAGAAAAATCGTTGCCATTTACGCTTGTTTCTGCGTAGCAACAACGTTGAACTCAACCATTCTGAATTTTATGTGTGTGCGAATAGCTGCAATAAATTTGTTTCAAGCCGACCTTGATAAACAATATAATTACCTATGATTCTGTTATGAAGAGGCACCTCCGTCCCATCTACAAAGAAATGCAAAGGGCAGGGGGAGCACCACTGTCATTTCCACCGCTCTCTTGCGTCCCTGAAGTTACCTGTGACGCTGTTATGTAAGGGCACCTATGACCCCGTTGCCTCCCGTCCCGGCGTCCCTGGTAGAAAACAAGAAATACTGTTTTTAACGCTTTTACAAAAACTGCTCAACACCTTGTTGTGCAAATGCCGGAACTTCTCTCGTCAACTTTGGCTGAGATAAAAGCAAACTTTTTAACCCACTTCACACTTATTCTGTTGACGGCGCACTATGCTTTATTTCTTGCAGTATAGATCGAGTGCGATAGGTCTTCTTACTAAGGTAATCACCCGATCGTGGAATTACGCGTATAAACTCAGCACGTGCGAACATTTCGATAAAATCTGACGAAAAGTTTAAGCTCTGTTGCTGTTCGACGTTGTTTGTGCAATGGCTTTCAGTTAAGCGGTAATCGAAAAATGCCGCTTGACTTCTTGTTGCACTTGCTGAAGTACTAGCGTTGTTTTTCTCTGCAGTTTCGTTGTTGTTCTCGGCGACTTCAACGTCTCTCATCGCCGAATCGATCACTGCGACCCCAACGATCCGGTTAAGTTCGTTTTGTAAATGTGTTTCTAAAGCAGCAACGAGCCGTTTTTTTTGCGTTTTTCACTGCTTTCATAGCGTTTTCGGCTGTTTCTTTGCCTTCACGTGAGGATGACTGTAAAGTAGTTGTGACGAAGTGCTGTCTGCGTTTCCAGTTTTTTGTTAAAGGTTTGACGTGGGTGACCGTTAGGATATATCATAAGACCGCGACTATTTCATTCGAATACGGAGACGAGCATAAAGCAAGGCTTTAGTGCGATTTGCGATTTGTGATGGTCAGGCCGCGAGGTTCTACGACTGTATTTTGAGAGACCGTTTCGATCCCTCAAAACACCTCAGAAAAACACTGCGTTTCTGCTGCATCTCCGTACTTGACCCTCTGGGCGAGCAGCAACAGTCGCGCATACTTCTATTACATGGCGTACGTTTTTTACTGCAGATTGTCTTCTACGACAGCCCAGCTCGCCAGTGGATGGACGGCTTTCTCTACGACCGTGGCGACTACACCCTGCTTCGCAAAGAAATCGACGGAGCAGGCCCAGCCAGTCAAGTCGACGGGCTTTTCGTCGACTTGTTTCGCTACTTCCACCCGAAGAAGCAGGACATGTTCACTTGCTGGTGCACCTCGAGCCGCGCGCGACAAACGAACTACGGCACGAGGATCGATTACGTCTGCGTGGACAAGCATCTCGCGCCGAAAGCGCTCGAGTGCGAGCTCATGACCGACTTCGACGGATCTGACCATTGTCCGGTGGCGGCCACGTTGGATTGCGACGTCACGGCCGCTAAAGTCCTCCCTCCTCTGTGCACGCAACACGTGACCGAGTTCGGCGGAAAGCAGAGAAAGCTTTCGGCGTATTTTCTGAACGCAACTGCGCGCGACAGCCAAATTGATGTCAGCGGCGGGGTGAAGCGTTTTCAGTTTGTGTACGACCGGCCGGTGAAGAAGCAGAAATCGGCGAAGCCAACCTCGCAAACCACGCTTCGCCACTTTGTCAAAACAGCGAATAAAACCGATGCCGGAAAGGAAGGCGTCGCTCAGGCAAACCGGCCGAAAAATATTCCGTTGCCGGCAAACACGAACAAACCCAGCAAGAAAAAGGCCTCGTCAGAAGTCTCAAACTTTTGGAAAAACGTTTTGAAGGGTCCCGACCCCCCTCCCCTGTGCTCGGGCCACAAGGAACCGTGCGTAATGAGGACGGTAAAAAAAACTGGACCGAATCTCGGCAAGAAGTTCTACTGCTGCGCCAGACCTGAGGGTTTACGTTCGAACCCGCAGGCCAACTGCCAGCATTTTCAGTGGAAAAAATGACGCAAGCCGTCTTGAAATTCGCTCAACGCGACCGTTGCATGAGATGCTCTCTGTGGTGGGGCGTTAATCAGGAGGCGTCGTGAGGGGTTCGTCTTGGCAACGCTGAGAGATTTTTTGTCGGTGTTTCAATTTAACACTTCTCCCACAGAAGTGCTGCGATTTTTCGATAGCAAATCAGGCTCGTGGATCACTCATGCTGAGTTGTGCGCTGATTGCCACGCAGCAGTCGGTTACAAGTTTTGCAGGCAATCTGCTGTCAGTCGTGGCTTGCCGTGAAGTGTCAAGTAGACAACCAGTTTAGCGCAACTCTACTTCAGTTGAGTTGCGTTAATTGCTGTGGTTCTGCTTCTCTCTTGAAGAAACCACTGCAGCTTGGGATGTCGTTGACTTCTGTTCTATTTTTAATACAGACGTTCTTCGTGACAAGTTATCAGCGCTTCTGCGTGTTGAAGGGCGCCGTGTGTTCTATCAGGTTTGTGGAACAAGAACAACTTCACAACTCATACTTAATCGCAATACAAAGTGATTTGAGGAGCGTCAGGCCCGCAACCAGGATGTGGGGGGCAACCGGGCAATTGCCCCCCGACGTTTTCAAAAGCAGCAGGAAAGCGCCAATAAGTTTGTTAGTTGTTAGGTAAAACAACAAGTCGCAATCGTTTTGGTCCCCCCCTGGAAATGTCAGCTGGAGTGTGATTAGAAGTTGACCAGGTCATGTCTTGTAGCGTAGTTAGCAGCGAATGGTCGAAACGAGTACTTGCTGCTATTGTCATCAAGTGAGGTCGGACCACGATCATTGAAAGACAGACATTTGTGTTGTGAGTTAGTGCGCTTGCTTAAGTTTAAACATTTGCTGCAATGAATATAGTAGCTAACTTTTAAACGCAGAAATTGGAGTTTTGACTCCATAAACATTCATTCGCCATTGGGTAAAAAAACCTATGCAGAAGTTTTCAGTTTTGTTTAAAGTGGAAGCATTGCGTTAGGACTATTGGTATAAACGCTCGGCGCATGTTTTCTGCGAACACTTTTCTCCACAATTCTGTTCTAATCGATAATGTTGTGCTTTTGTGTTCAAGATTTTTATATGTTTGGTTTGTTTATTTTCTTTCCATTTTTTCCTTGCAATGGCACTGGTGCTTTTCAGATTTGATATATGTGGAAATTATAAATGGAGTGCAGTTGCAAAAGACAGCTATTTAAAACATCACGTTGCCAAACACCGGTTTTCCGTACGCACTAGTATTTAGTTTGACATCTAAAAATTAATCTTTTGTGTAAACCAGCTATGTCCAACCCACGGGCTGCATGCGGTCCGGTCGAAGGTTTTGTTCGGCACAATTGATATTTTCGCTGTAGCAAAAGTATCCTACATACTGACAACCTGTCCTTATTTTGATAACCTTAAATTTGACATTTTTGTTGCAGGTGGTACTCAGTGCCACTTTATCACGTCTGTTATCACTGTACTTAGGATTCGAACACTTTCAGTACATTAGCTTAAACTAACTTTGGTTTGCTAAGATCAGGGAAAGCCATTCAATGTGCGGCTCTCAATATGTCATTCAATGTGCGGCCCTGGTCAAGATAGTGACATACTTTTTGGCTCAATAAGGCATTTGGGTTGTACATAGCTGGCCTAAACTAATGGTTCTTCACCTTTCCTCTACCGCGCCTCCCATATGTCCTTTGTTGGAAGCCCCACTGACTTTAAATAAGAAAATTGGACGGAAAACTTTTCCGTTCAAAAACTTTCCGTGTTATGGAGCGCGTAAGGGCTCGCGCCCCCTTCGAAATTTATTGACGCCCCCTGGGTAGGCGTGCCCCCCGGTTAAGAACCACTGGTCTAAGCCTTCAAATTGGGGAATAGGTGAGATAGCCTAATGGACATTTCTGTCAGTCTCAACTGCAAGCTTGAGAATATGTTTTACCTTTTTAATGAGAGCGTTTGCTTCAGTTGCTTTGAAACCAGTTTCTTGTGACGCAACAATACAATCCGTTTCGCCAGGCTTGGCTCAATTACGTAAGCGAAGAAGTCCAAATTCAGTGCTTTTAGTCAGCAGCTGGAAGGTGCGGTAAACAACATGCAAATATACTCTGGCAGCGTCGCATTCCAGCTATGCACGCCGCGCTCAGCAACAACTTGACGCTTGCCCATGACTTCGTTTACTGCTGCAAGTGATGCGTTTGCCGTAAACCAGCCACCTGCTTATGACTGATGCACTGAACCTGTCAGAGGCAAAGAAGAAACGCTTCTGCTACGAATACTTTCAACTCTTACTGTTTTGAAAAGTTCACGACTGCTAGTTCCTGTGGCAGAAAATAGCACTGTGAGAACTGCCGCCTGTTCAAACGAGGTGCGCATGGTGAACAGCCCTTGGTTCGCTAAATGATTATGCTGCTGCGACACATTGTTAAATCCGCGAAGCCTACAGCTTTTGTCTATTTTTAGCTCATGATGCCAGCCACTGATGTTTATTTTTTTTCCGGCGTTCGCATCCTGTAGACTGGATCCATGTGGACAGTTTTCATACCTGCTTATATGTGCATTCTGCTGCCTTAGTGTAAGCTCAGGTATTTAGGCTGCTTGGACAGTGTTTTGCCATACATTGTTGTAAACAACGCTGTAGAACTTGTTCGTAAATGTGGTCAGTTTTTGCAATTTTTAAGGGTTTCCACTCCTTTTCTGCCATCGTTCTTTTGGACAGTTACAAGTTTCATATTTATTGCAGGAAACATTAGGATTTTCTATTGTAGGAAGCAAAGTTTACACCACACCTCTATTTTTTCTGTTTATGGAGAAGCATTATTTCCAGATTGGAGATTATGTCGTTTTTATTGGTTGCTTGGCTTCGTCACTTGCCATCGGATTTTACTATGCATTCTCCGGAGGAAGACAACGAACAACCAGCGAGTTCCTCATGGCAGACAGGCGAGTTCTGTACAAATGGTGATAGATTTAAGTTTTGATTACGCCCATTATCCCGCTATTACGTAACTGAAAAAGTGTCGCTGTGAAGTTCTTTTTGTAGATTTCAATCCATGTTGTGATGTTGTTCATTCATTATTTATGTCTGGCTTGTATACGTTACGTACTCCTAACTTCACAAGGGTTAGTGAACGCCTTTCGTGAAAAATCGGTTTCGAAATGTCTTTCCAGCATTAGATTTAAGTATATTTCGGCGGCATCGTAGCATGGCAGGCAAACGTTGACGCAGCGACACTTTCTGATTGCTGACGTCATGTGATCAAAACAAACTCTTTGCTGTATTCAGCAGCAACAAACTTACTTGACACGTTCACCAGTCTTCAGCTCACGTTCAAGTTGACTGATCGGCGTAGCTTCCTGCACTTTGGCGGTTTCGAATCACCCGCCTCCAGTTCTGCGCAGCTTCGTTTTAGCAAAACCTATCCTGTTGCATCGTTCAGGCGAATGCGATGCGGACCAAGTTCCTTGTCCTTGCTCGTCACGATCATGTCGGCGATAACGGTTCTTGGCGTGCCTGCGGAAGTATTCCGGCACGGCACCGGCTACGGAATGTTTTCGTTTTCTTACTTCTTGTTCATACCCGTTGTTGCTCACTGTCTCATACCTGTCTTCTATGACATGAGAATCACATCAGTGTACGAAGTAAGTGTTGCGGGTTCGTGTGTCGTCTGTTGTCTTGATCGTTGCTGGGAGTTTGTGTCCTTTCAGACGCTTGTGCACTTCCAGAAGTTCTACTGAAATTCCCTCCGATCTTTACTTTTGTTCTTCGTGAACAGCGAAAATCCGCAGTTGCGTGTCGCCGTGTCGTGATGTCAAACCAGTGGGTCCTAACCGGGGTGCCGCGGCACTCTAGGGTGTTGCAACACTCAGGGGCGCCAAAATGTTGATACGTTTTTCGATATATCATTGAAATACGCTTTCAAAACGTCATCAAACCTCGAAGCAAATTGCTATGGGTTCGTCACTTGGTGTAGCAAATTACATTTCTCCTATGTAGGGTGCCGCAAGCGTAAAAAGGTTGGGAAAGACTGTGTTAAATCCTTGATCTGTCGCTCAATTTAAACAAAACGTTCTGAAGCAACACTTTTTTCAGTATCTTGACCGACGTTTTTCGAAGACTGTTCGTTTGTGTGGAACTGTTTCTTACTTGCTCATGATGATTATCTACATGGGAGTTGTGTTGTACACACCAGCTCTTGCTATCAACGCAGGTAGGTTGCTGTGGTTACTGGTGAGGTCGCATTCAGTTTAGGGTGGAAATTAATTGCAATTTCCGAATGCTAAAAAAAATTAAGGCCAAAACAAATGAAGCCAAAGACGTATCGGCAACAGCTTCTGCCAACATCAGTACGAGTAAATATGAACAAGAGTGAGCTTACTACAAGTTATAAGTTTTGTGTAGCTAGTAGGGAGAATAGCGCTGTAAAAAATGATCAAAAAACGGCAGAAAACTTGACGTAGTGGTTCGATGGTTTGAAATCACGTGACTTAGCGGGATACGTGCCTGTGGTGATGGCGTGTGACGTCACGGGTGATGCACGAAGCTCTGCTGCAGGTTAAAATGCATATAGGCATCTTTGAGGTCTAGCTGGCGTTCTCGAATCAATCCCTGAATGCATCGCCGAGACGCACGCACCAACTTGTCATAAGGGTATAATCTGAAAACGAGACAAAAATATATCAGTCTCATTGATTTCCATCAATCTCACACCTTGCCAAAGAATGTTTTTCTGTGGCACGAACAACACATTTTGTAGTGTTGTATTTTGAAAGTTTTCAAGCGAAAGTGATTTTTTACGTTTCACCGGAAATGACGTACTTCGCAAATGACCAACGAGCAATGGCCGTGTGTTTTTCATGAACAGATTAATGACGATTTACTTTTTTTGTCCCGAACGTTGTTTTTAATCATTTGCAGTTACCGATTTGAACGTATGGTTGTCAGTCAGTGTTATGTGCGTTCTATGCACTGCGTATACGACGCTCGGCGGACTAAAAGCGGTCATATGGACAGATGTGTTCCAGGTGAGTTCTTCACTGTGGACTGTGATTGTTTCGTTTTTAAAGAGGAATGATTGTCAACGATGGAAAAGTGAAAATATCGCGCAGCAATAAATGAGATGCTTGATTGCAGTGGTTGTAGTTTTATTTCTTTTCTTCGTTGATTTCTAGAAAAGCTTGAGACAAAGGTCTCAACCATTTTTGAAAGTGTAGACATGATGACATTTTTGTCAAAGTGTGCAACTCTTTCTTTTTCCGCCGAGACATTTAGATCATTTGTCCTGTAATAGTGTTAAACTCGCCGTAACAGTATACGCTAGCTAGTCTTTATTTTCGGACATTATGACGGAATTGACTAATTTTTTTCGGTCATTTAAACAAATTTCAGTCTATGACCGAAAAAAACTCGGTTCAACTGTGCTCTGAAGACTCACAATTACTGATTCCAGGCGCCTGTACTTAAGTCGCTACAGCGAACGTGCGAGCTGTTGAAACGATTTTTTGCTTTTCTCGCGGAAGGCTCACTGCAACGGACCGGCCTAAGCCGAGCTCACGAAGCGCACTCAGGGGATTACCCAGAGACGATTGCGACTTCACTCCAAAAATTGCTAATTTAAGTATCAGTGCAATTCATGTTTAAACCAGACAACGCCCTTACCACACAAATCCACGCCACTAAAGTGAAAGAACGCACTCACCGTAACACGCCTCTTGGTAGTGTGTAACACGCCCTCTGCACTGTGTAACACACCCTTCCACAGTGTGTAACACGCCTCTCCACAGTGTGTAACACGCCCCTTAGCAGTGTCCGGTCCAAGACATTAACCAAAGGTTTCCGACAAGCGGGAAATCCCAACTAAGCCCAAAATATAGTGTCATGTTTAAAGGGATTTCGGGTTAATGACTCTTTTGGATTAGCGTAGGCGAGAATTCTATCACCATAATTCACCAGTTTATTTTTCATTCTGCCGTAACATCTGAAATTTTCGTGATTGGTTTCCGTGTCGAAGTACACCTTGTCTCCATCAGCTTCTGAAGAACTCGAAACTCTGCTGTCTAGATAAAGTTCAAGGGTACGACCCAGTGTCCACTCACTGCGAGGTGTGTTCATCGTGTAGCAGCACAGCATCTCCCACTCAAAGTTCGTTTCGAACCTCGTCCACTTTTCGCAACGTCTGAAAATACTGTATTCCCGAGTCAGTCGGATTGAAAATTGTTCCGCCAAGTTATGCACTTGCTGCCAACGACGTCTGCAGTAATTGTCATCGCGTTTGAATACTCTGTTATGGAGGTCTGGAGAACTCCATGCAAGAAGCACGCGCTTTGGAGTCAGAGACTCGTTTGATTCCTGATCGACGGAGGTGGGGATCAGCGGTCTCGCATTGTATTACCGACTACGATTTGGTCTGAAATGTTGCAAACGAGTCGTCAGAATCTTTCCGAGCAGACAACAAAAACACAAACTATCGGTGATGGTGAGGTTTAACTTGCGAAGCCACGTTGCGGGTAGCTGAGATATGCTTTCAGAAGATTGCAAACACACAATTCAATTACAACTTCATTCTGTAGACTACATTACAAACCTCCACTCCCGCCGTTTCTGATTCCTTCACTGTGAACGGACTTTGGACGGCCTGCCTCGGCAAAAGAATCTTTTTAAGTGCAGGATCATCCTGCTGAGCGTTGCAAAACTGCACCATGAAGAGAATCTGCAGAAGCGTTTGGAAAGTAGAAACAAACACCAGTTTGAACTGCCTGGTGTTACTCATGGTGTAAAGACAGGAATTCTTCAAGAAGGTGGAAAGGAGCTCTGAAGCATTTTTCATCCGCTAGGTACACAATTCAGATCCTCTGAGCCAGCAGATGGAAGAAAACATGTGTGAAGCAGCAGGTTCGCTTTAGACTTGGTCGGAAACATGACGTTTCGAGTCGACGTATATCCACTGCGCCGAATCAGAACCCTGTTCAATCTTGGTTAATTGGTTTGTTACAGAAACAGGATATCGAGTGGAAGTGTTACTGAAACATCTGAAATACTGATGTTGAGCCTACCCAGAATAACACAGGGACGCAATCCGGCAGATCTCCATCACACAACGAAATTAAGCGTTGACCTGTACCGCAAGACAATCAGGCCTTAGTTCCAGTTGATGTATAGAGACTGACTTGATCGGTGTCAATCCAGCTTTTGCAAACGCGAAATTGCAGTGAATTTTCATTATCTTGGGCGGCCATTCTCGAGTAAGAAACCGCGCCATAGCCATTCGAAGATGCATCTGAAAACTGATGTAGTTAATATAATATACAGAACAGTTCGAAGATTCACCAAATACAAAAATTTAACACAATTTTGTATCTGGGTAGAAGATTTAGATCGGATACCAATTTTAACCACGCTCTTGTCGGCTTCTGGTATTCTTCCGCGCCAACCCGATTCCATTCCTGCGCAGATTTTGCAAGATCATTTAATTGCGAGGAACGTCACTGCCGCAAATAATTGCAACGATTCGATCAAGGCACTCAGCATCGACACAATACCTCTCCTTGCAAAAAGCTTATCGTTTAAAGCTACCCCAAGGTCTTTCCACATTCCACACAACCCCCAGCACGTGGTGAACGGTATCAATCGGTACAACCAGCGACGGCACACTGTATTGGATCGAGCAAGAATCCGGAACGCTTTCCGGAACTGAGTCATAAGTGGTCAACCATTTACTGAGCCGGAATCCCCCGCGTTCTGACGATTTTGACAATTGCATGACTAACCTTTTGGCATCTTCTGCCTGAACAGCTTTCAGGCAATCGTTTATGTAGAAATTCCTTATTACTGCCTCGATAGCCGAATTTGTCCAAGTCGTTGTCCTCGGCTATTGGAAGTAGAGCAAAATTGATGCAACTCGGAGACTACTTCGCTATGAAGAGATGGGCAGTCGTGCAATACAGTTCCGGCTTGAGGGACACGTCAACATATGACCATCCCAGGAACTCGAAAAACCATTGATCCGAACCTGGACAGCGTATCTGGTGAGACCTAGGTTCAACGCCAAAAATAGATGATGAGGGAGGAAATTTGAACGTTGTTGTAAGTTGACTCAATCTTACGCGCATAACCATTAGAATTATAGACCGTTTGGAAAAAACAATCTTTTAGCAATCTTGAATTTCATCGGTTTGATTTCAAGTGGAACATTATGTATTGCTCCTTACAGATATACTGGTGATGTCAAGGTTGCCAAAATGGGCATACGCGTCTTTCCGTCTGACCAAAATGTACATGACAACAGCGTTCTCATCTGGACAGATTTGCATTTCGTTAACGGATTATCGTTAGTCGGAGGGATGCGCCGCTGGTATTCAAGCTATACGTTTGCACAAGCAATTGTCAGTGAAAATGGAACTGAAGGATCCAAGTGTGCTTTCCTGGGCACTTGTACGACAACAACCTGCAACTTAGTCGCGTTGCTACCCACAACATCCGCGTCACAAACCGAATCTTTTGCTGCAACTGACCGCTCAGCTCACCAAACGCAATGGGAGGGTAACCCAGAGCCTGTTACGAATTGATGTCAATATCTGAGTATCAGCGCAATCCACGCTTAAACTGAACAACGCGCTCCGCAAGTTACGACACCAACCCACACCACCGTAGTGAAAGAAGGCTCCGCAACGCAAGCTTTCGCACTGCATTTTACTTGTGATAGATAGTCGGTTTCCCATAAAAAATTATGCACAAACGATAAGCTTCAAGCTTGTGAACTGCTGTGTGTTGCGTAAAAATAATGCTTATTTCTCTCCAGGCATCGGTCATGCTCTTGTCGCAAATCATCATCATCGTAATAGGTTGCGTCAATGCTGGTGGCGTTGGGGAGGTTTGGAAAGTTGGCATCGAAACGGGAAAGCTTGCTCCAATAAAGTAAGTCAGGAGTGCTCGTGGTAGACGATGACAATGACCTGTCGCTGCAAATTTTCAAAGTCGACAGACGGTGACGGTGCAATCGACGGATGGTTGCTGAGCACGAGCAACCTCTTACGCGCGTCGTCGCAAAAGCAAGTGTTTGTCGGTCTTAGTTTGCGTTAAGATTTTAACGATCACTTGATACGTCGCTGTCGAGTGTGGGGGTGCGAAGGATGCACCTGCGCTCAGCCGACCGTAACGCTTGTTTGGCTGGAGTTGTAGCAAACAAATGTCGTTTTGTAACGCATTAGGTGCAAGTGCAGGCATTCAAAGAAGACAGGCCAATCAACGTTACATAGCTGCGAACTAGCACGCCCGCCAATCAACCTTTTCCCATGATTCACCCTTGAACCCACTTGGCTGGTATTCATTGCATTGTATTTTTAAGATCGCGCAAGGAAAACCTTTTGGGTGTGTACTAACTACGACCGTATTTTAGGTTGCCTTGCCAAAGGCAGTCGGTAACCTGCTTAAAACGTTCCCGCGTGTTTTCACGCGGTCTGAACTTACAGGTGTCGCAGTGCAAAACTTGTAAAGTGGCTGTCCCGAATAAAGTGTTTAATTATTTAGCGATAGAAGAAAAATATGTTGCAAATACCAAAAAGTGTTGATTGATGACAGTCTCTTCAATGCGAAAAAGTTTCAGGTGTGATATGACTGTTTGTTCCAGTCAGTAGGCTTCGTCGCCATTAAACAGAATTACTAACGTGCTTCGCTCAAAACAACGCTGTTTTTAAGAAGCGATCGAGTGGTAACGACGTAATATTTTAACTCACGCGTTGCAATGGATTGTTGGTTGTTGAAGAAAAAGATGGCTAAGCTCTCAATCTAACAATGTCTGAATGCTGCATGTGATTCGAGCTGCAATGCTGCTATTGCTTCTAATATTCTTTTCCCATCTCGCTTCTAAGACCCGAGTTTTCGCTGTTGCTGTGCTTTGTGTTATCGCAGTTGCTTGGGAACGCTTCAGGTGTTCATTGATAAAAAAATCAATAAACGACCTCAGTCGCGCCGTTTACCGTGGGAACGAACGATTTAGTTCCGCAGTGGTTTGCGCCCGAAACCTCGTATAAGGCGAACATGCGCTTACGGGAAAGTCACATGATAAACGATAAAGAATTCCAAATTAACAGCAACTTCTGATTGTCATCCACAGCTTCAACCCGTCCCCGCTGGTCGCCCACACGTTCTGGTCTCTTTGCTTTGGTGGCGCCTTCCTGTGCCTCAGCATCTACGGTGTCAATCAAGCCGCTGTACAACGATTCATGTCGTGCAGGTCCAAGCGGCACGCTCAAATGTAAGCCGGAGGACGGTTGTTCTTGTGCATGTGTGTTACAGATCATTTAAGTGTTGCTTGCTTTGACTGAAGTTGCTGGGCTGGCAGATTTTGATGCTTGGGCGCGCCCCTAATTGACACCAAGTTAGTTTTAAACCCTTGGAGAAATTTTTGTTTGACAAAAAGGTTTTTCAAAACGCAAAAATTTAGGCTGAATTGAAGAAAAAGCTTAGGTCGCAGTAGAGAAGGCAAATCGAGATTTGTGGCTTTCTTTTCCTAGTTAAGATTCGTGAAAATCAGGACGAACCGTTGCTCATCACCTTTGAAAGTATTATGTGACTTTATTGCGTCGACGCGGTATCGACGGCAATTTGCTGTTTTAGCGGTTGACGAATATTTTTAAGGGTTTTAGAAATACGTTTTATTCAAAAATAGCGGTGTACGTGATTTCAAAGATCTGTTTACAAGTCGCTCACTCATCCAAACAACACAAGGGCTTCCAACCGATATTGGTAGAATATCGTAGACTCTTAAGACGCTGTCAGACTTATGCTTGGGCAAACGCTATTTTTTCTGTACAGAACAATTTACTTCAACTTGCCCCTGCTGCAACTGGTGATGCTCATTGGTTGTGCGCTGGGACTCGTGATGCTGGCCAATTACCGTTGCCACAACCCCCTCATGTCCGGGGCCAAACCGGACCAGCTGCTGCTTTATTACGTCATGTCCGTGCTCGGCGAACTTCCGGGAATCCCCGGATTATTTATCGCATGCATTTTCTGCGCGTCTCTCAGGTAAGCAGCGATATAGAGTCAGAGCGCAGGTCACAAGGGAATGAACGAGAAACGCTTGTTTTTTTGTATATACTTTTTCCTTGACACGTTTGCATTCTGAAGCATTGGGTGTGTTGAAAAATGACAATGAAATCGATATACTGTGTTTGCTCGTGAAACTGCAACTAGTTTGTTTTCGGATTTTTGGCAAATAGGTGCTTATCAAGTGAAAGTATGGGAACTCTTGGCATATAATACACTAATCGCCATGTTTGCCTCAAAACAGGTTTTCTGAAAAATTTTGTCAAGCTACGAATCGATACTCATAAATTCCAGTTTTGTGGCTTCGCCCCCTGAAATTATGTTTTTCATAAATTGCGCTCGTCCGCTTGTTTAATACATGAGCGCTGTAGAGTTTTGTGCGTTCCAAGCAAACGGATTGCTTTTAAACACAAGCTGATGCGCCACAGTCAAAATTTGATGCCTTGCACTTGAACGCATTGAGCTGATTCCATTATGTTGTGAGACCGGCACACCGACCAAGATAATGATTGCCCGCTCGTTTCCGTTTCATCCTCACGCCCGACCTTGTTGCACGCTACGAGTAGAAATGGACAATTCAAAATAATTTGCCATTCCGGATTTGTTCCGAAGCAGCTATGCCGAATCCAAGGTACTGGATTGTGTCATGAATTTTTTAGCTTCCAGCACTGCACTCAAACCGACATGAAAATAAGCGTCCAAAGCACAAGCTTGTGTTGCAGTGCAATATATTAAGGCTTTCTGTCTGTCCGGCCATTAAACGAGATCGCAACTAGTTTGCATTTGCCCGCACTGTGAAAAGATCCCTATGACCTGGCTGGCATGGCAGGTATGCAGAGATATTTTAAAACCAATTGCTTTAGCAAAGGCAACCTGTCAATACGGTTCCGCCGCCATTCTGGCGTGTCAGCATTATTTGGTT
>JGI24159J19872_10004173_pt1 | contig 18344 bp, 8 predicted proteins | sample Ectturendosymbi4_FD_19872 | JGI IMG/M metagenome (IMG submission 19872) | reverse complement strand
GGCTGTTATATGTACAATTACTGGGGCAAAACAGATACAGGCTTGTGTGAGCTGTTGTGATCAATCCGCCTGAACTGCCAATGACGAAGCTCAGAATGATGAACGTATTGCAAGCACATGTGTGTGTCTGTATTAGCGCACACTCAGGGTTGCCACATCAAAAAAAGAAAAATGATGCATTAAAAAGTCAGATAAATCAAGCAAGTTGAAATATCAAGCCTTTAGGCCGTTTACAGACTAGCTAGTGTTCCAATCCGACTTAACGCACTCCTGGTTATTTATTATTGCCTCTGACCTCATTGTACTTGCTATGCCGCCAGAGCAAGATCATCGGCTCCATTGGCGTTGTTTTGTGTTTGTTCTGTTGCACATACAGTTCTGTGTTTATATCATTCCCAAGATTATGTTGCTTCCCCAATATTGCCATGACACTTTACGTCACAATGACTCCGTTTGTGCATGTTGGAACGACTCTGAAAGATGACTGCGGATTTTGTGTTCGGGCAGTCACAGGTATGCCTGTATCGCGTAGTCACTACCAGTGGAGCTGACTGGTGGTGTTCTGCCACTTTCCACTGAAGGGTGCCTGGATTCCAAACGTATAAGTGCGTGGGTAAGTCTGACCATGTGTAGGTCGCTGTGGCTCGTGTTAGGGTTTGTTTCGGCATTTGGAGCCGGACAAAAAATCCGACTCTTGACTCCTAGTGATCTTAGGAATCCGACTCCACCCAAAAACCTCCGATTCCTTGCGACACCGACTCTGCAACCCTAGTCAGACACAGTGCATCTACCTAACGGGAAAGTGGGTATCGCTGCTGTCGAAAGAATGTCAGTTGTTTGTATAATGCATTTTAGAGAAGGGTATTAAGTTGATCAATGCAAACACTGGGAGCATAATGGTTGGCTTTCAACAAACTTTTCGCGAAATACTTTGTGCAGTAATTGATGGCAAGCTTAAGTAAAACCACGCACAGCCCGGTTTGAATTATCCATATGTGGGCAACTCTGAAAAGAACAAGCAACTTTTGTTATATTTTAAGAAGACTAAAGTGATGATTGAAATGTCAGAATTGCATGATGATATCTGTTACCTTTTCTTTTTTGAAGAAACTGGGATTCCTTAAATTCAGTTTTTAAAAATGCGTTATTTCAGTCTTGCAAAGTAAATTCCAAAGCTATACCCGATTTTCTGACCCTTGTTTTTCTAAGCAGAAGTTCACTGCCCTGAATTAGCAAACACATCTGTTGCATATGGGCGGATCGTTGGTTTACTGTCGAACACACAATGCGGATCATTGTATCAGAGGTAGTACTGCTGCGATGCACGCCCGTAGAAGTAAAATAAAGTCTAAGTGTGGAAATCTAGGAACGCTGAAATGGAACTTTGCGGAATAAAATGTGTAATCCAGTTACTTTAAGTTTTTCAAAACAGCGATAGATTATTATTCAACTAGTTAATTGTAGTCTGTAGTTGTATTTGTTATATGTTCGCAGTCGTGTTGTTCTTTGGATCTATCACGCATTTAAGATTTTTGCGTGTGTAGAAACCTCCATTTTGAAATGTATGAATTTGAATATATTTGCATGACAACATGCGTTTCCACCAACGTTTTTCACGTGTTGATACGTTTTTCAATTGTTGATATAACAGCTGCATATATGTGTCAAATAGTAGAGCTCGGTATGTCTACATTGTAAATAAGCATGCTCCGGTTTTGACACCAAGGAACACAAGCAAGCTTGCTTCAGAGCCGTGACTAACAGGCTAGGTTTTTCAGTATAGGTTAACACCAAAAATTGTTTGCATGAAAAAACTGCCTGTAGAAAGAAATTGCGCTATACTGGATAGCACTGGTAAGAAGTATGAAAGGATATTGACTCGTATTAAAAAGAAACAGAATTGTGTAGTGGACTCGGTTTGTTTTTTCGGTCATAGACCGATTTTTTATAATCACCGAAAAAGTGTAAGTCAATTCGGTCGTAATTTCAGAAAAAATAGGCTAGCGAATACAGTTGCGGGGAGTTTTAATTCTGTTACGTGACAACTGACCGAAATGTCTGGTGAAAAAAATAACCCAGAGTGGAAATAAGCTTAAAACTGTTGTGTCCAAGAGGGTACATATTGTCATGTATAGAGTTCACCTATCTACCAGCGTGAGCGCATATAGACATATCGCCGGTCTCTGCGGTCGTGCCCAAAAGAAACTAAATCCGTGTGCACGTTAGCAAACTTTCTCTCGGGAACTTCAAAGGGTCGAAATGCCAGGCGCGGTCGCCTACTGTTCTCCTGACAGCAGATCGGACAACGTTTGTAAAATTGTGTCACATCTGCGGGCAACCCCTTCCAGAAATATCTCTACTTGCACAAGCGCTTAGTTTCCCTTTTTCCTGGGTGTGTTTGACTGTGCACTAATTTAAAAGCTAAGTCGCGTTGCGAAGCGGAGATCCAAAGTTTCGCAGGTTGTTTTCCCGCACAGTGTGTCCACAGCGGAGCACCGGTAATAAGCTCCTTCTCAAAATGCAAGTTTTCATGCGAAAGTTATCTAGTTCTTGCAGAGATTTGGCTTGTTCTTGCGCTGAGTGTTCGAGCTGTAGCTTTTGTTACGATCGGAAAGCCCGAGCGGCATGTGCGCAAAGCTTCGCAGTGTGGCAGCAAGCAACAATAGAGATCACCCGACGAGATCACTCTATAATGCTTGTTCGCGCCACATATATATGGTGTTGTTCTTCGCGCACGTTCCGTTCGTGGTGAACCGCGCATTCAGCGCAACGCCAGCGGAGTGGTTGCAACAAAACAAATAAACGAAACAACAAATTGAAAAATCCATAATCAAGTTCAAAGCAGACATAAGCAAAACTCATCGTTAACGAATTTGAAATCAGATTTCTCGAATACATCTACTTCATACAAACCGCACATTGCAGATACTTTAAAAATCTATTTTTTGTAGTTCGACCCACCCTGGCTTCTAAGTTTAAAACTGCAACTTGTGGCTGTACTCTAGCACAGTGCTCTTCAACCTTTTTTGTTACGGTGCACCCTTAAAGATATTTTGACGAACTCATGCACCCTATTTACTAAACACTTAAACTCATTGCACCCTATTTACTGACACTTCCACCATGTCCCCCACCTAACTGCACCCATGCCTGTAAGTACCCGGGTCTAAATAAGCAAGTACCCTAATTCAGTAGCTCAGCTACATAATTTAATTGATAATGGCTCATTGCCTTGTGCTTATGAATCACAAATAATCGTCTAATTACAATTGGCTTGGTATGATGTGATGCTTTTGCACCACAGTTTAGATGGTGTAAAGTATCGGTTAAATTCTGAAAGTGATTGGTTGGTTAATGATTCATTTTTGCTAACAGAAAGTTTGTGCAAAAATTATCTGTTTAGTGTAACAAGTTTGTGACGCACCTTTGTGAACCTTTTTTTAGTGGTGCACCCTTGGGTGCACCGTGCACACCGGTTGAAGAGCGCTGCTCTAGCAGACCCCAAATCAAAATTTTCAGTGTTTATGGCTCCCATAATGACTGATGATTTGTTGCACAAATTTGTTATTTATGCTCAAAGAAGCACTGATCCTTACGCCATACCTGTTACATTGATCAAAAAAAGTTCGATTATTTCATTGTCTGCCTAACAAACGATTACGGCCACTGCTATGCGGACAAAATATTTTTTATCCACTGTAAGTAGCAAAAGTGATACTTCTTTTAAAAGTCGAAAGTCCGTCATCACATTAAAGGCTGATTTCCTTGCTTTCTCACTTATCTAGATTTTTCGAAACGCTTTTGTGTTAACGTAACTAAGTTTTTTTTATTAAGGGAGATGTGTTATGCCGATAGCAGATTGAATTTAGCATTTCGAAAAGGACTTTTTTAAGATTTTCCGCTTGTGAAACTCTATACGGCAATATCTTATAACAAATTTCAAGTGATTCTCACGTATGCCATGTTTTTAGATTTAATTATAGGTTTATACTTAAGACGTTGATCTTTATGGGATAAAAGGGAGTGCTTGTGATTTATTTGCAAGTTGGCTAACTGCCCGGCACCAATTATAAATGCCGATCTCCATAAATCAGCGTTCCCCAAAATTCGGCCCGCGAAGGGTTCCCAGGAATGTTTAGTATTTTAACAATTTCGTGTAAATAAATTAATGTGGGATGTAATTACACGAAAAGCTAAAAGCACACGCTGTATTTGAGAATTTTATCCCGATAGGCTTCAGAAACTAAAATAATCCAAGCTTTCCGCTTTGATCAAAAGTTCAACTATAAAAGTTTGAGTTTACTTGCAATGTGTGAAATAAAAGTGATGCCTTTGGGGACCTAGTCCCAGCCCATTCGTTTGTAATACAGTATTACACATACTTTACGAACAACACAGACAAGTAAACGTAAACACAAACAATTGTTACGTCATAGCTGCTTTATCCATTGTAAGTTACCGCGGCTAGTCCGCCCCGCGGACGCTGATAAGATCGCGAATATGGCGCAGTATCCGAAAAGTTGGGGACCGCTGCCATAAATCTATCAATCGCGCGTCTCTTCATGACGTTCTTCAAGGTACCCTTGTTGAGCCGATATTGTTTNTTTTATTGATTAGTGACATTCCGAATGCTTGAATTCTGAGGCTGTCTGTGAATGCCGCNACATTAGTCCAATCTCAAAAACATCTTAATGATTATGTAAATGTTGTCACTGAAGAACTTCCTTAATTCAGAAATGGATGCAGCTTAATACATTACGATGATTTTCGGAAAACTATTTTAATGATCCTCTCAAAACACTAGCCAAACCATTCGTGTAACTTCCTGTAAGCGAAGGCAACATTAAGTGTTTATGTTGTTTTTTTGACAAAAAAAATTACCAATGATGTTGGGATGCTTGAAACTCCAGCTTTCTTTGGTCGCTGAATTGGGCGAATAGTAAATTTCCAATAATTCGGATTCACCTGCTCCACTACTCATTTTAGCAACTTGTACTGTATAACTCCACAGTCATAGCCAGCCAGCTTGGTCATAGTTAACAATAGGGTCGTGGAACATATTCCAGTCAGTGATATGCACTATCATAAGGAACGTATTCAAATCTGTGATGTGATATGCATGTAACAAATATATTCCAATCACTCCAGACTAAATTCTGGAAATAAATAAGTTGTCTGCATTTAACTTTGAATAGTATGTTAAGTCATAATAGTCGACAGTGTGTATGCTGTATTAAAATTATATAACTCAGGATTATCGCCATTTGTCGAACTATATAATTTCATAATTCTACAACAATTAGAAAGTAATTTGTAAGATATCTTTTTGCAAACCATCCACAACAGCGCTACTCGGTTTATAGTGGCAAAAAGTTACGGATCAGTATTTCGTGGCCAACTGCATCATTTGGCTTTCACCAATTCTGTCACCTCTTCAAAGGTTTGCTTTTCTTTCGTATTTGAGAAAGCCTATCGTTGCGCGCTGATTATTATTCTATCTATCTTATTGGTATATTATTTTTGTCTATAATCCCTTGCGTCTTTTTTCTGCAAGCATATCACTAATCGCTGGTTTCGCTCAATCAATGTTGCCAACACGTTCTATTTCTGTTATTTTTCAGTCTACTGAACCTTTATCCTGCATACCTGTCTTACTTTTCTCCAATTATTATAACAGCGCGTTCGGCTAGTGATCAAAGCCTATAGCTATTCTTTCTGTTACGTAACCACCAATCAATAAACGGTTTGGTTGACAAGTAGGTTTCTGGGTCGTTTCGGCTGTCGCGCTTTCTACGCTGATGGAAACGAATATCTTTCTTTCTGTCACATTGGCACCAACACTCTTTCCAGTGTTGCTTTGAAACTTGTAAATCCTTGCGTGCTTCTGTTAGATGTTGTTGGTACTAACACTGATTATAATTTGTGCTTGTTGCAGAGTTAGGGTTCATACGTGGGTTTAATTTCGTTTTTTTTCTCTGCAGTCTTCCAGCCAACCCAAGACTGAGGGTATATGTCATACACAGTAAAGCTGTAGACGTGCTGATTGAAGTTGTGGGATGGATGTATTTTGTCGCTTGGTCAGTTTCGTTCTACCCACAAGTTGTATTAAATTTCCAACGTAAAAGGTAAGTTGCTTCCCGGTAGTTTATAGTATACTACGACTTTGGAGTATTATTTGTTCCAACATGTTCAAGTTGCCACAGTGCGATCGCCGTTCTTACAGTAATCACCAGACACTTGACAATTTTTCTGATGCGTTCGCGAGGATGAGTATGTAACATTTTAATAAGCTTTTTCAATTGATATTTGCCCACGTCAAGTAATATGTTTGTGTCAGACACAGCTTACATGTCTTCATTTATGAAAATTGTGTGCACAGTATGTACTGTAGTATAAGCGGGTGATTTATTATATTTTGCCTGCTACTCATTTCATAAAGCATACCGTAAATATTGCAGGCTGCATGCGTCTGTTGTTCAAAGCTATTAAAGGCGGCCAACATCACCTATCTCTATATAATATCAGTATATATCGATGAATTGATTTTTCCAATTGGTTTATAGTCACGTTGTTTGGAGCTGTGTTTTTTCATAAGTTTTGCTTATTTTGTGCTGCGTTAGTACTTTAGTGCACTTACTTTATTGCTTGTTCCTTAGTGTTATCGGGCTCAACTTCGACTTCCTTGCATACAACCTCACTGGATTCGTTGCGTACGGTTTATATAACATCGGACTCTTCTGGATACCTTTAGTCAAGGTTGGGGAAGTTAAAAATGATTTTTCAGACTTTTTTCTGGTAGTATTATTAGCACAGTATTTCTAATTTCGGTACACAAAAAACAGCAGTCTTGAATAGTGTAGTAACAAAAATAACCGCCGAGGTAAACAAAGTAAAAGACATATAGTGGACGAACACTGTTCGGCAACAAGCGTCTGTAAGCACTAGTTGGAATAGCACGGATAAAAATTTGAATGAAAACGCGAAAGCTGCGACGGCAGTGACGTTGGCGGGAACCGTTGCTTGGCAGTGATGCAACTCATCGCGACACGTGGCGGTGGTGATAGCGTGTGACCTCACGATTGATGTATGAAACGAAACTGTGCTACAAGCTATAAATGCATCGAGGGCAGGTCCGCAACCAGCTAATATTTTTGGGTTAGTGGCAAAATGATTGTAACTTGTGCTATTTTCAGGGGAATGATTGTAACTTGTTGTTTTGCGTATCAACTAAACATGGTTTTGAAAATTTCGGGGGCAGTTGCTCGGTTGTCCACCCCCTGGTTGCGGGCCTGATCGAGGGAACGTTTGGGTTAAGCTGTGGTTTGTATTTTTCAAACAAAGTAAGTTCAAGAATCTGAAACCGGACGTGAAAATCGACGTGGCTTGGCCTGTAGATGTCTGTGGACTGACAAGCTCTGCGAGGATCGATGTTCCTTCGTACGATTTCTTAAACAGTGTTGCGTTTGCGCAACGTTAGCGGCGCTGCAAGAGCATGTAATCCTGTGAACAACGTTGTAACGGTTGAATAAATCTTGCCGGTCTTCAACCAAAATCCAGCTTTGAAGTTTCTGGATGTTTTGAAAACAACGCTTCACGCGTTCACTACAGAATTTGTAAAGTCACTGAGCTCTTGTCCTACATTGTTGGATGCGGACTCCAAACAAGGTAGATATGATGAAATATCTTCGGGTGGAAGAGAGGCATTAGTTGGTGAAACGCGTTCTTGTGTATTTGTTGTAGACTAAAGTTCGACATAGCAAGCTATTAGCTTTAATGAACTGAATACGCACAACTCTTAATAATAAAAGAATATTGGAAGTCGGACAATACGCCAACATAACCGAACAGTACGCTGACAAGTTACCAAATGCAACGCCCGATAACGAATCTCAAAACACATAGCATTCCATCAAGTGAGCGGCACACTTGCAGCGGGCACAATGCGCAAACTAATGATTACAACAGTATTACCATGAGATAATCTTGGTTTGGAAACCGCAAAAACAGGTCAACCAGCATGGCGGTAGAGCAGGTCTGTTCGACACTGACCTTGGTGTCACTGCCACAGCCTGGTCTGTAACGTAGTTCATGTATACGCCTACCAGGAGCTTTTGGTGAGCTGATGGCAACTCCATCCAACTGTCGATAAAAGGAACCGTTAAACTGAAATCTTGTTTTCACAACCCGTTCAAGTAGTTTCTTTGAGCGCCTACTGTTATCGGAAACACGAGGAAAATAAATTTTCAAGTTGTGACTTTGCCTCAGTTATAATTCTGTCAAAATTTTTGTATCGATTTCATTGATCTACGTTTTGTTTCAAAATAAGGCAATCCACTTTGATGCCATTCGAAAAAGTTCCGATTTATAGTTTTTTCTGTCGAGAATTACTGTGGCATTGAGGCTTTGATTTTTAAGTATATGGAAGGTATGTTTCAGGAAAAAGGTGAAAAATTATGGTCTTTTTTGTTGGCAAAACGTTCTCATGTAGATAAATGGCACGTTTTCCTCAAGCATCACTGATTGTTTTCGCCCTCGGTTTCTGTACAAACCACGCGATGGTTCAGTTCAAGTCGTTTGGTGTTGAGACTCACGCGAGTGGCCCACATATACGAGTTTGATCTGGGTTGATAACGCATGGCCTGGAATTTTGAGGAAGAAGCGGGTGATTTCGTAGATTCTTTTTAAGGAGGTCGAGTATACACTTGCAAGCCCTGTGAGTAATGGACAAAATCCCCAAATCGTGAACGCCTACGGACCACATTTACTGTTTGCGTGGCACATTTCATTGTGTCTGAATTGTGGTTTTGCTTCGATTGTAGCTATTTTTTCTGAGTCATCTTCCAAAGTGCGGCTTTCACTGCCCTGCTTGCCAGGTGTTCCAAAACTTCAAACCCACAATGAGTTGTGGCCAATGTGCACGTAATTGCGAGTTGTGATCGATGTTAGTCACAATTTTTAGCCGACCGCAGTCGAAAAAAGCCGTAATTACTAAGTGCTTACTCATTACTGCACAGGATCACCGTCAACTACCAAAAACCCTCTGCAAAAATCGCTGTATCCAGTAATCATAGCAATCGCAACTGTGATTGTTGATGTCAATCAGTGTGTGTTTTTTTAATATAGCGATTATTTTATCCAGCACATACCAGTTATGGATCGGATAAAAATCCTTAAGTCCGGCGTTAGTGATTGTAGGGTATCCAGTTGAGTAAAGCTAAGTTGTGCTTCAAATGGACTAGTGTTGTGTTGGACTACATCAATATCCCAATTTTTAAGGTGTAATTAACAGTGCATTGTCTTGATCTTCAGACGGTACTGATCTTTCTGAAACAGTGGTCTTTACAGGGATCCCACTAAAATGCTCGGCTATCACATTTTTTAAATGTGGGAGTACATCTACTTATATAGTGAAGAGTATCACTAATGTTCTTCATTCCTGATACAGTTTATTATGAAACAAGTCCTTGCCATGAGCAAGCCCGAATGGTTCAGGCAGCCATGGCATGAGGTCCTGAAGGGGAACCTAACTAGTAGTTTGTATCACCTTTGGCTCACTGACCCGGGCCACTCTCGAATCCGAGTCTGGACTAAAGATGTTAGTGAGTTCGCGGGACTTCTAGTCACAAAGGGCTGTCTAATAAAAAGGGATATCACAACAAGCTTTCTGGAGTGAAGATAGTGGTGGAATTTCCTTTCACTTCAATCCAGTATAGTTTACGAGTCTTCGACGACGTGTGCCAATAAGAAAGTTGGTCCCCAACATAAAAAAGTTAAGAACGGTTGCACTAAACCAACGGTGCACAACCTGAGGCCGTACGGCAGCACAGTGGCGTAGCCAGCCTAAAAATTTAAAGGGGGCCAAAAAATTTTTTTTGGGGGAAAAATGTTTGATTCTAGGTGAATAACACTGTTTTGTTTAGAAAAACACCTCTCAAAGCACAAATGACTATATTTTCTAAAAATTTGGGGGGTGCATGGCCCCTTCCCCCCCCTGGCTGCGCCTATGCGGCTTTTGACAATGAAATTTGCGGCCGTCCACATGTAACATAAAATATAGGATTTGGCGGCCGTGCTGGCGTATATTGAAGCAAAACAAACGCAAGGCAAGAAAATCATTCGACACCCGACATGATGCGTAAAAGTCTGTTTTGCAAACTTTTCTTTTAGTAAATTCGGTAAATGTTTGACATTTTATTATACTCTTAGGCCCAAGTAAATGACATATACCGGATAAAACCTTTTCTCAATTAAACGTGTCTAATAAATATAACTCAAACTCATTGGCGGCCGTACTTCACATACGTAAACGTAATGCGCCCGGCAATAGCGAAAGGTTGCATAGCCCTGCACTAAACAGTACTTAAATCTTGAGTGGAATATGTAAACCGCACGTTTAAGACTCGCCTGAAATTTGCCGAAATTAGCTGTGGACAATATCAACAGAAATGAACTTGAATGATGCATCTTATCCCAACTCGTAAAAATCGCAGTTCAATTCTCTTATCCCTTCAAATGATCCTTAAAGAATAGGGAGCATTGGATAAGAAAAATGCGGTGCATATCTGAAAGATATTTGACTGCATATACAAAATAAAATTTTAGGCATCGAAAATTTCTGTAAGCAAGAAAATACGAGACTGAATGCGTCTTAATTGTCGTCGGGAAATTATTCATTCAGTGGTTACGTTGTTAATTGAGAAAGGGGTTAAGCCATGGCTGGGGTGATAAACTAGTTTTGGCATCCTGTTTTTCAAGATTTACCATAATTGAATCCAGTAGGTGGGTACAACGTTTTTTGTTAGCCTAAATACTAGTAAACTGACATTCCCAAATCATGTTTTTATTTCCCCGGTGAACTGTTGGCAGAATGTTTACCTTCTGCTGTACTCTTTCCAACTTCTATAGAAACTAGTGTAATATTCTTAGATCCCTCAGTGAAAATTTCCGGAAACCTTGTGTACGACCCACCGTAGTGTGTGTTGCTTGACCGTGACATTTATTATTGCCTGCAATTTTCTTTGCAGCAACAATACATTGAAAAGTTCCCTGATGGAGTAAACCCGGTTGAGGTCAATGACGTTGTCTTCACGTTGCATGCTATCCTCCTGACTTCTATCACGATAGGACAATGCTTCATCTACAAGGTCAGAGAACAACATCCTCGTTCGTGGCTGTTTCGGTTCTTGTGTTACAATTCGCTTAATCTCTACGGGTAGATCGTGTGCACCTGTTGAGTAAGTGCTGAAGTCTATGAAATATCTCTTCTGTAACGTGTTTCTCTATACGGTTGTAATGGTGAACGCCAACTTTTCATGAATATGTAGTACGCTCGCAATGTAACAGCGTCCATGTCCGAACGACAATCGAATCGCTGGCGTTGACGTGCAAGTTGAGAAAACACTGCATATCGTAATATCTCGACCACTGCTGTACAAGATGCATGCACAACCCGGGTTTCGTGAACGGCGCAATTTTCACTCGAAAATCATTACCAAGCTTGCTAAAAATTACCTCGAATTTCGACATCGTTATTTTTGGCTTATTGTTTCGTTGAGAGACTTAGTCATGCTGTGCTTTCAAACTATCTGATCTTGCAATTTCAGAGAGGGGGACAAAAAGTTTCCATCGTTGCTAGATGCTTACTCGGCGCCGGATTGCTCGCAGTTTTCATCTTGTTGTTTGTTGCGATTGGCAAGAAGTTGACTTGGCTGGATTATCTTATGGCCCTCTCGTATCTTAAGCTTGGTGTGACGTTGATCAAATACGTTCCGCAGGTAAATTGATCCGTTTCTTTGCATGGCTTAACAAATTTGTATCTACACAGCTTGAAATCGACCAACTGACCAAAATAGTGAAAAGCACCAGAGTTGCAGGAACGTAAAAAGCAAAATAGGCAGCGGCAGATCACGTCGGCCGAACACACTTTCCTAGCAACCTTTTCACCTGCAGCAAAGTTATTTTTGCACAACCGTTTAAGCAATAGTGATGAAAAGCTAGTATCGGGTGGGGAGCCTGCGACGCTGGTCTGTGTGTCAAACTTCCTGCCAACGCACGTGTGCTGCATGAGGCTGAATGGTTTTTGTTAACTCAACATTTAATGGTTATTCCAGAAGCGCAGCTGACTCCGGCATTCAATTATAGAGTCTGCGTGAGTCATGGTATTAATGATAACCGTTTTGTTTGAGTTCCTCGAACTGTGAAAAAGTTCAAACAATCGATCGAACTTTGTAAACTGTTGCCCAAGATTCTTGTCAGAAATAATCCACTCGCTACCGAAAAAAGGTCGATGAAATTGTAGCAATGTTGATGTTCTTGCTTATATTTTGAATTCCAAACAACATTTTTTGTAGTTACATATGAAAGATCATTTGATTGTACACTTTCTGCTTGGGCACACAACAATAAACTAGGTCGAGATTTTTTGGCAGGTCAACTGGTGTATCTGAACAGTGCTGGTCCTGTTGAAAACCAGTGAAACATGCTACATTGATGAGGTCTCGTTTCTCAGTATCTTAAATAATGTCGTTTGGATATTACGAATATATTAATTGTGTGTTTATTCACAAACTAACGGGACATTGTCTACAATTTAAAAAAAATAGCTTGTTTCTTAAATTAATTTGTAATGTAGTCCAGATCAAGTTTCGTTGTTGTACGCCATTGTTAGTCTTGAGATTATTGCAGACTGTTGCAGTGTATTGAAGCTGTAGCGCTGCGTTAACGCTGTTGCCAACATTGCATTTTGTGATGCTCCAGGCTTACATGAACTACAAACGCAAGAGCACAGAGGGATGGAGTATTGGAAATGTGTTGTTGGACTTCTCGGGTGGTTCACTCAGCATTCTGCAAATGTTTCTGCAGTCATACAACAACGGTTCGTAATTTGTTTTCCACGTAATAATGCATGAGAAATGTTCACGCGTTCAATTGATGAGATGCGAGTGGGATCTAATTATCGCGGTCGTGGCAGTCCTTTAAAGTTCTTCATTCATGGCTTAGCATTTAAACATTCCCGACTCTTTCAGCTCTGGCGTGACATTTATGACATCTACTCGTTCATAACGGCTGGTTGATGGTAGTCTAGGAAAATTCCAGGTAGTGTTTCAAGAAGTTTTACAGATCGTGCTGTTGATAGTCTTATTTCTGTCGTTAAAGGTACTGAGAATATCTTGCCCAAAATGTTGTTTAAAACGTTCGATCGACTGCCCAGAACCACACCAAAGAGTTACAGCCAACGTAACAGCCGTTTCATGGATGTCCATATTTGCAGGTTTATTTTGATGAAACCCTACGTGGAAACCCATACATCGACATAGACAAAAGTGCCTTGGCCAGATTTCCCGTTCTCTGTAAAAAAATTGTTGTGCGATCGTTTTTTGAAAACGTTGATTTACGATTTATGTTACAGATGAGTGGGGCTTGGTCTTCGGCGATCCAACGAAATTTGGTCTTGGTCTCTTCTCCATTTTGTTTGATATTTTCTTCATTGTTCAGCATTATGTTCTCTATCGTCACCCAAAGCTTAGTACAGGGTCTGGTTTACTGGCCCACGACTCGGACGAAGTTGATGACGACTGATGTGACTGTAATGAACAATAGCTTTACAACTGTGTTGAAGTCGGTTGAAATAATGCTTAATGAAATTAGTTCCCTGCAAAGTGCAATAGAGTTTTACTATTGTTTTACCAGCTACAGTAACGTTCATCAATCTCCAAGTGGCTGCAGAAAGAACGTTTTGAGCTTGTTGCAAACTTCTGTCGTTATGAATTGCAACAATGCACTTGTAGCAAATGTCAGTTGATTACACCTGTAATATCTCTCAGCCAAATGCGTTGTAAAGTGCATGTGATTGGCCGAGAATGAAACCCCTTGTTGTGGAACATGCACGATCAAGAACAGTTGAATTTAAAAGGTTGCAAGCAATAATTCAGATCATTGTATCTTTTCTGAAAACTGATTGCGATTGAAAATACACAAGTTGAGCATTCTTGTCAGTAACTGAAATGACAGACTTTACTGTTTTTCATCATATGATTTCCTGCATTTTAGTAAAATTGAATCCAACATTTTTTGAGATAATCAATCGCTGCTTTTACTGATTTTATTGCCATTCGCTTTAATCATGTGATATTCGCCAGCTTACTTATTTTTTCGCTTTAGTGAGGTGGTGATTTGCCAGCAGAGCCATGCTGGGCGTGCGTCATACGAAGTGACAGTTTGGTTCATTGCATTGTGTTCTGAATGATCGTCAAGTTTTTTGCTTTGGGCCTGTGTTCGTTGTCATCGCAACAATGCGTTGTTTGTACGGTTTTCATCACGATTTGACAACGCGAAGGCTCGTCACGTGGTTGGTTGAGCTTCGGGCTCCTTTGACAGCTCAACCGACTTTGTCCTGTTGTAGAAATTAAATGTCGCCGAGTTCGGTCGATCAACATTGCCCAGTTGATTACTGACTCCCTGGACCTCATTGTGTGCAGTTGTGCGCTGGAATGATTTGACTTGAGAATTCAACAGAGCGCTTTTATTGAAAGGGTCGGCATCGAGGCCCACTGGCCAGGGACCCCACATCTAACAAGCGTGTTTTTTTCTGCTCGATCTCCGGACAACACCATTTCGACTCGTGTGGCGTGCAGAGCGCCCCTACTCCATCGTGAAGTAGTGGTTAAGTTGTCTGCAGCCACAAAAAGCGAAATGCAGTTGTTTTCCTGCAACTAAAAAGCTTTCCAAAATTGGTAGGAATCGGTCAGAATGTTTTCGAAATTTGAAACTTCTATGATTGGTTTCAAGTACACAAGAACAGTCCCTTTGCAGTTGTTTGCCAGATATTGAATACAATTCTTAACATATGTGCGTGTGCTGATGGTTCAGTCGCACGAAGACAAAATTCTGAACATTTTCGGGAGAAATTGTTCGAAGATATTTCACTGATAATTCTTTCTTGACCTGCGCATCTTCTGTGTAAAGCTAAAATTTTTGGCCGTTCTGCGTCTCTCGAGAAGCTTCAAATGTGTGACATCTGCGGGGTACCGGTCATGATTGGGGGGGAAGGTTGTTGTCATTTTTAATCGGCCAAACGTCGCGGCACAAAATATTCGAATACTTTAATAATTTTTTCGTGAAGTTGTGTATATTTCAACATATTGCTTCGGCCCCATATTGCGCTGAGCAGATTCGTGTTCGCTTCTCACATTCTTTAAACGTTGGATTGCAGATGCGATTGACTTTGCGTTGGAACTTACCGCGTCATTCAATGATTTTTCTTTACGATTTAGAACAATGTCATAATTTACGCCAAATAATTTGAATATGCGCAGCCTCGCGTTGATACTAGTTGAAAGTGAACTTCTTGAATCTGTCGTAAGCGTCGTCATCGTTCCACAGCAGTTTTTCGAGCGTTCTGATCTTAGCGCTGACGTCTTGAATATGCGCATCCTCATGAAATGCTTGTAAATTACAAATCTTCCAGTCAATTTTTAAACCTTTTCATCGCGATTTGCGGTTTTCGTGAATAAATTGATTTATGACTCACCTAAAGACCGTCTGTCCCTCTGTTTATAACAGGCTTGGTTTTGAGACTGGGATGAACGAGAGGTGAAGCGCTGGTAGTTTCTGTATTTGTGAGAGGTAATCCCCGGTTAAATCCATAGGGGATTGATTAATTAACTATCGTTTTTTGGCTATAACTTGCCAACCACGAACACAGATAGCCAATCAAGGACTCTGAAGACGCGAATTTTTGCCTAGTTTATTTTAAAAGAAAAAAACAAGTACTGTAAATTGCTACTGGAACTTTTTTCTCCAGCTTTGATGACGACATCAAAAAATCCCTTGACCTCCCCGCGGTGGTTACGTCATACCAAAAAAGCTCAAACCCAAATATGCCTGGATTTTTTTAATAGAAGCTTGGAGACTGCTTCTTCAGTGGGTTTGAACAGCTCTATCAGTCGGCAAGTTATGACTGGAAAAGTCCAAGAGGATATTTTTGCGATTCTTAAAGGGTTAAGTAGCAAACCAAGGTGGAATTATCGATTTTGAATGAAAAAAAATTGATCTTCACTTAAATTTTGGCGAAAAAATGTTTAATGTCAGGGGAGTTCACAGGCGTATGGCTAATTCCATGCTCTGTCCTCGTTTGAAAGATCAAGACTGTGGTCATCCAATTTTGAAACGAATTAATTGTTTCGGCCGATTATGTTTTACCGCATTCGTGTTTCCGAATACCTGAAATTTTTGAATTGGCCGTAGCTTTGTTTCGGTTGAGCATTGCTCCTGCTAATGTATGCTGTGAAATATAAAGAGTCATGTAAGCTGATGGCGTGCAGTTAAACTAATGGAAGGTGCACACAGTTAACTTGCTTCAATAATTAAGTGTTGATTACAGATTTGAAACAGCTAACAGGAAAATATTTTGGTAGAGTTGAATGAACAGACAAAATACCTTGTGTTGAAACTTTGGACACTCGTTTGGTGACTAAAGCAGTTGAAACATCACCAAGGTCAGTGAAAATAAAACTACATAAAAAGCAAACTCAACAAATCCGGAAGAAAAGTGTGAAGTCGGAATTACTGCCTGTGTCCTTTGCAAATCCATGCAATGTGCGATATACTGACAACAGAAAATTGTATATACAGTGGAATTGCTCTATAATATCACTTCATGGGACCGTAGAAAAAGCGTCGTTGTAGGCAAATTCTATTGTATTTTGGTTTCGCAAGGATTGTCTTGTGAAATTTGAAAACCTTGTGCCACAATCTCTTCCAAATTAGCAACCCAGGTATACCATTTAGCAGAGTGGGTGTTTTCACCTGCATAGGAAAATACGTTATTTTATTGGAATGCCTACGAAAATACGTTACTTTATTGGAAGAGATAAATTATTTATTTCATGTATTTTCGCGTGAGCTCAATTCTCTTGGGGGAGCTTCGATCCATACACTGACCAGCATGTTGGACTGAAAAACGGAATACCATGAGACGGACGAAACCAGTACGGTGCGTTGTCTGATATTGATGAAATGGACTAATACGTTGTCGAGATATTTGGCAAAAAGGCTGTGGACCGATGTGGTAATGTAATTATATTGCTGATGATTATTGTCTGGGAATAGTTTGTTTCATGATGTAATTTGCTTGTTTCTCACAGCTGACATCAAATAATCGATTGCATGGGCGTAATTTGGTGGGGGACACGGGGGACGTGCCCCCCACTTTTTTAGACGGGGGGGACATAACATGCCATGTCCCCCACTTTTTCTCGTAGGGTTTGTATTTGGAGAGGTTTCAAAACTAAATGTTACATTTGTCACCTTTTATGTGAAGAATTTTTCATGTTAGATAGAACACATAGATATGTTGATGTTAAAACAGAGTTTGGTGTGGTATCACTGATTCTGATATTTTTATAAATTTTTACTTCAAAGATGATTTTTAGCATTTTGCAAGTTTCTAGAGACCGCAAAAGATTGTTAACTGCCTCTGTCCGATATTCATCTGGTGTGGTTTACAGTAAGAAGGTCGCTTTCTTGAAACAGTGAAGTTCAACGACTGCGCACGTGAGAGACCTTAGTACATCCTTGATTTGTTTCGTGCAAAAACGTTGGCTAACTTTAATGTAACGGTGGTTGTCACGTATTCAGAAACAGACAGCGTACAATTTAAAGATGCAAGCGTAGCCTACAACGTTAGAGTTACATTTTCAGGCAAAAGTCTGCGAAGTTTTTGCCGAAAACAAACAGCAGCACTATTGTGGAGACTAAGTTTTAGGATGGGTAGTCTTGCAAAAGACTGTCTTCAACCATTAGTAAACAGGATTTCCATCAAAACTTTAGAGAAGTGTTGACCTAGTTATATATTGTCCTATAGCTCAAAACTTAATGACTTGACTAGGAATTGAAGATAGCTAATATATTTAACCTTTTTTTATATGTGACGACAAGGGTGACCAATAAATTCAAAAGATATTTGTACCCACAATGCAGCAATGCTTTCATCCAAGTGTGATACATTTGCTTTACACGTAGCCTACGCGTGGGTAGCGGAACTATTTTCAAAGTGGGGGGAACAAGTGCACGTAAAAAGAATTAGAACATTTAATATGACGTCATTAACTTTTGTCAGCATGTTTAAGCGATTTTATTCAAAATTTGATAAGCCCTCAGCGACCCCTATCTGTACAACACCTATCTATCATACACATTGTCTTGAGCACATAATATAATTAGTTGTTCTTAGTCTTGCACAAAACAATTTACTTTAACAATGGACCCAATACGAATTGTGTTACTTAAACGTATTTAGGCAAAATTCGAAATTTAAAAGTGGGAGGGCCAGTCCCTCCCAGAAA
>JGI24159J19872_10004171_pt1 | contig 18346 bp, 6 predicted proteins | sample Ectturendosymbi4_FD_19872 | JGI IMG/M metagenome (IMG submission 19872) | reverse complement strand
TTTTCCGTATTTGGTGTGGGCCATTTGCCAAAAATATGCACCCCTAGTTGCACTGCGCGTTGCATGACAATGTACTTGATTTACAGGGGTGAAAAGGCGGTTGAAGTTGTCAGGGTTACAAGAAGACGTAGGAAAAATGAGAAACGTCGTGTAGAGACAGTAAAGCAGGAACATATCTAGGTGCCCATGCCGCCATCACAGCGGGAAGCACGACAGGCTGTGTGTCACATCGATGTCTGCTTTAAAACAAATGGCCGATAAAAGTTAAAAGACCGTATAGGTGCTTCTGGAAGTGCTCCGTGTCGATCAAACGCAATAGGAGAAAATACAAATTACGAAAAGCAGTCATTACCTCGTTAATTAGCAGCCAGATGCTTTTGTTTGCAGTATCCTAATAATGAAAAGGGGATGTTGAAAACCTTACGTCGTGCACTTAAATTTCCGACCATGTTCAGTCATTGGGTCTCTCCGTTTATGGCTGTACTTCAACTATATCACTCGGACACTGTGGTTTCATTACTTGCAAGTGGAGGTGCATGATAACTTATTTTCTATAAAGATCTGGTTTTTGAGTAGCTAAAATTTAACTCGTAGATTAATCTTGTAAGTTGAAAGATTAATTTTGAATGTTTATACCAGTAATCATCTGCAAATGTGTTCTTGCCAATTTATGCTGCTACCTGGTTAAAGTGATTCAACGTAATACAGTATAAGGTTTCGTAAAATAAACAAACCACCACCAACAATTTAAGCATTTTATCTGAATGTTGATAGCATGATTTGCATAAACTATGGTTTGTGTGCACATCTCTGCATTGAAATCATAAATTACGCTTCGAAAAGTTTTTGAAATCTGCGAATTCCGTATTCAAATTTTATTGCAGAAAACTGGCTTAATATTTGAAACTTGAATGTCATCAAAAGCTGTTCAATCGTGTGTAAGAAATCACATTTGCGAAACGCTTATGTCTCGAAATCACGTAGCTTTTCATTCTTTGATTCGACGCTAAACAACCTATTTCAGCGCCCAAAGATAGCCTTGCCTACAAGTTCATAAGGCCTTGGATCGGAGATGGCTTGCTTACGAGCAAAGGAGCTAAGTGGAGGAGAAACCGACGTTTGCTCACGCCTGCGTTTCACTTCAGCGTTTTGAAAGGGTTAGACAATAAAATTATAAGCACAGATTTTTAGGAAATTGAAACGACACTGGTGAATTGCTTTCATTCGCAGCGTTTATGAATAAATAGTGGGCTTTCAGCGCTTATTATCTTAGTTTATCACATTTTGCAACAAATATTTTAATGAATGACAAGTACAATAATCGTGGCCGCTCATAAACTATTTTGCAAAAGTTTGCATGCATTCTGTAAGTCCTCGATATTAGTGCCAGGCAATTCATGAAATATTTCCACCTACACTTGTTTAATGGAGCTGTCAATCGACAGAAATTCAGTAGAAACATTACAGTAAGTTATCTTAAAATAAAACTGCGATTGAATTCAAAGAAGTTTTTGTTCAGCAGTGTATACTGTTAGTTTTTCGCTTGCGGTTGAAATGTGAATAGTAGTTATATTGTATTGGCAGACATTCAGAATTTATTTTTCTCAGCTTTATCACGGAAAAAATCCAAATTTATAATGAAAAGTACTGATACTTTTTCAGATACACTGATATTTTCAACGAATGTGCAGATGTCATGTTGCAAAAATGGACACGTTCCACCAGAAAACCACTCGACGTTGCGCCCGACGTTTGCTTGATGACTCTGGACTCGATGCTCCAATGCACCATGTCTTCAGAAACTGATTGTGATCAAACAAGGTAAAGCGGAATTACTACATGTTTCCAACGAAGCTGTGCGTGAGAATTTAAATGTGTATTTACGTGAAAAAACAATGTGTAGGCCCACATTTCCAGAAAGGCTAAAACTGTTTCTAGTCTTTACTGTGGAGTGCAATGATGCAGAGGATGTTAATATTTGTTGATAAAATGTGAAGTTGCTGAATAAATGAAACAAGGATTGTTTGACGTAAAAATCTTTAAAGTTTTTTTGAGTAGGTGCAAGATCATGTCTATCAGTTGAAGTGGCTTTTGACAAAAAAGTTCAACGGACTAAGGATTTTCATTTCCGCAACTTGGCTTAGTTTATTTGCAAACGTGCTGAATATAGCAGTGTGGTAAAAATGAAAAGGAAAACAGTGTAGTGTCAATTTGTTACATTACAACCACATAAGTTTTTAACTTTTCCGTTAATAATTCATTTATCTTTTTGAGATTGGGAGGATTGACCAGATGTGTTATTAGAGCAAGTTCTTTCTGACACAGTTAAGCACTTTAATAAGATACATCTCTCCCTAAAGTGTTGACCTTTTTGCAAAAAAGGTATCTTTTTCTTTGTAAAGAATTGATTTTCATCTAGTTTTCCAAATAAAGTGAAAAACTGCAACTTTTTTACGATCCTCAAAACTTGCCTTCTGAAAGCGCGGACAGCAATGTGCTGCAATCAGAATCACTGTCTTCATTTTTCTGCAAAAATTATTACTAAATCTGCAAGTTCTCCCACGTTAGTTTCTTGCATTTTCCTCTTTATTTTAGGGGAAACCATCCTTACATCAAAGCAGTCCGCGAAATGACTCAGCTTATAATCACTCGCATAGACAAGCCATACCTTCTTCTAGACTTCATTTTCTGGCGCACTTCGTACGGGAGACGGTTCCACGAAGCAGCTCAGATTGTTCACAAGCACGCTGAAGAGGCAAGTAGCTTGCTCTGTTGAAGATATAAATCATTTACGAAATACATGTATTTGCAAGCTAACGAGTCATGATTTCACGCTTGTGTTGTGAAGCAGCTTTTGGGTGAAACACGTCGTGTCGGTAACATAAGGTGATGAATCAATTATTCTTTGTAACAGCAAAACGTTTTTATATGGCATTGCCGGTTTTAATAGCAGACGGTTATACCAATCTTCGTATTCGTTTCAAGTAATGAATTTCTGCAGTGCGTTCAGAAAATTAAGACAAAAAAGTAAGTTATGGCAATACTTTCAAGAACCTGTCAAAACTTGAATTATTTCATATTGCAAACAAAAGGTTTATTGTCTTTTTTAATTAAAGGGTAAAATGTTTTTTTCCTCTTTCCTAGAAAAAATCTAAATATTTGCCGTACTGACTTCACACCCGCAACTACAATTTTTCACAAAACTCTGAAGCAATAATGTGGAATTGAATCAGAGTTAAAATATTGTACGTTTGCTGTAGGTTTACCTTTCAGCACGATTTCACCAATCTTTTGTTTGCGCATTCTTATTTTGCAAAATTGTATTTTAGAAAAGCCAAGTGACGACAGTATTAAAAAAAGGCGAGGTTTAGGAACAAATGTAATAGCTGTGCAGACAAAATGGCATAAAATTACACTAGAAATACATTTTTTGTGAAAATATGGAGGAACTTACGCCTGTCCCAGCCTATCCTTAACCGAAATTAAAATCGTTTGGTACAAAGCGATATTTTTTAGTACAACCGATAAAGTCAGATAACCCTGATTGCCCAAATGCCTTGTTGTTTATTGCTCTTAAACAAATAGCACCAGAAGCGAAAGATTCGAGTTTTCAAAAATTACACAATATCAACATTTTTCCACTCTGTTCAGGTTGACTCTCAAGCGTTCTCTCAAAAATAATTGATTTTTATGATGACATAATGGCTATTAATGATGACAAACATAATAACTTTCAAGCTCTCAAATATAATGGATTTGTCAATATACTGCAGTTTCGATAACTGGCGTTTTTTTTTACTTCGGGCAAGTTACAACGCATTTGCTGAAATTCGTAAAACGAATGTCACAGCCAACTGTCACCTGTGATTTGCCTGATGTAGAGGGATGTTCTTCATATCACTCCACTGAAAACAAAAGCAAACACATTTGAAAAAATAATCGAAAAGTTATCGAAGAGTAGTACTTTCCCTCTCAGGTGATAAGCAAACGTCGCAAATACATTCAAAAGTGCAAAGGATCCAACGCAAATATCAACGAAGTCGAAAAGATTGATCAGTTCTTCCACGGTGACAAAAAGCATCTCGACTTCTTGGACATTCTTCTGCAAACGCGAGTAAGTAATATTTTTTACAAAGTAAACTAGGTTTTGCTTATGTCAGGAGTTCAAAAATGCGCCGCGCGATCAAAAACTTAGAGTGTGCGAACGGAATTTGCAGCGACGTAGCAGTGTTCGCAGTTTCGCTTCTGGCATTCCTTCCGATCCCTAGTCTTATCTCATATCCCTTCTATGTATTGGGTTAAGAGAAATGACGTATTGAAGCCACAATTTGGATAGGTGGAGCGGAGTAGAGATAACGTCTGGACAGGGTCGACTTCAGGTCAACAGGGTCACTTAGGCTCATTGCGCAAATTATATTGATTGAATGCAATCGTTCAAGGTCTGCGTCACTGAAATTTCCACTTGCTCTTATTCTGACTGGCACTATCGATGCTCTGTAACGTTAGTTACGTGACAGTGAATGAAAAAGCTTATATCTGTGCGCTACTAAAATATTTGCACCCCTGGTTTAGGTATTTAATTATTGATACATTTTTGCAGAAATCACGGAATTAGGAGACTACAGGAATGTCAAAAACCACCTCACCATGCATTGAAATTATTCAGTCTAGAAATGTAAGCTTTAACATGACTAATTACTACTAAAGCACCAAAAATTGTAGAAAATACAGCCAAAAGAACATCGAAAACTCCTTCCAACTGACGGAAATACTTTGTGTTCATAGTCAAAGTACCATAGTGTTTAAGCTTTCATCGTAGTGCGGTAATAGCAGTGTATTTGTTTTAATTGTTGGATTCTGACAACTGAAAAGAAACTGCCACTTGATTTTCTGAAAAGTGTTACATGATTCACACATACAACTTTTTTAACAAAAGCGAATGTTTGACAATTTATCAAGATTTTGTTAAAAGATAACTTTCTTTTATTGATACTTGCTGAACCTTTTCGCGGCAAACCTTAAGTCTTTCTCTATTTGCCGAAACGTCAAAGTTTAATTCCACAGATTTGAATGGAGTGGAACCAAAGTGAACTCTGTTCATATACCTGAACAGGAAAAACTTAATAATCAAGTTTTTTTTTATTTCCGGTTTTGTTGAGTTTTCCAGAATGAAAGCTCCCAAAACTGATATTGCGTTAAATGCACCAAAGGTTTGCGACCACTGGCAATCTTCGTTTTTCAGTGACAGTATTTGTTTAATGTAAGGATGAAGAAGGAAACGGATTAACAGACAGAGAAATCAGAGATGAAGTTGATACATTTCTTTTTGAAGGACATGACACAGCTGCAAGTGGTGAGATGCAAGGGTTTGGAATATTTCATCAATTGAAGGTGTTGCTTTTGAAAGTCACGAAATGTTTTGGAACCAGTATGTTCATGATTACGAAGTTGTTTCTTTTTTCTAAATTTTCGCAAGCAATATACTTTAGGCTGGAATGATTTTAGCTCCAAACACTTGGGCACAGTAACTTTTTAAACAATTGAACAAAGTAAACTTAGCGTTGTTTTTGGAATAGAAGAAACAAGTCATGGCGATGAAAATAGCTGTCTTATTCTGATTTTTTTACCATTTTGAGTTTATTGCAAAATTAGTCATATACAGCAAGCTGGAGTTTATTTGCTTGTTGTTTCTTTTTTTAAGGTATATCTTGGGCTTTGTACAACTTGGCAAAATACCCAGAATTTCAAGAGAAATGCCGTAGCGAGGTGGAAATTGTTCTCAATGGACGGCAACGCGTGAAATGGTGAGTGTTTGAAACAAAAATTCTATAAAAAATTTTGATAATATTGTAATGTGACAAATATGTCGCAAAGCAAAATGTTTGTGTCCTTTAATTTTTGATATCACAACCAGTTGCAAATTTTCCTTTGAAACTTTAAACGCTACAAACACTTACGATGAATAAAAGCGGCTTAATTGTTGATTTTTTTTCAAACCGATTGGAAATGCTGCCAAAACGAAAACGTTAGAAGTTTTCACTAATTAAACAACTTTACCCTCTTCAAACAAGTAAACATGATTAGAGAGATAGCGGTATGCTAAAACCTTTTTGGGAAAATTCCTTTAGCTTCAAAGCAAAAAGTAACTGTGTAAACTCGACATGAAGCAATTTGCAGTGTAATTGCATTCGGATTCGCACAAAACTACGGTACAAAGATCAATTTTTATGCTGATAGGGACGACTTGTCTCAGTTCAAGTACTTGACCATGTTCATAAAAGAGAGTTTGCGAATGTACCCGCCAGTTCCAGCAATCGGTCGAGAACTTGAAGGTCCACTGGATGTACGAAGCTCCCTAAATAAACCGCAAAATTGTTCTTTTGCCAGCAAGACCAGTGTGTTTCTTCTCATTTTCACTTTACACAGAAATCCTCTTTTATGGAAAAACCCGGAGGTGAGTTACGGAACAAAAATATCTTCTCTAGATAAACGATATTGTGTTATTGAAAGTTGTTGCTTTGACATTTGCAGCAGCGTAAATATTTTCAACAGCAACTTGCTACTAGAATTGTTAAACGCATTTCAAGTCTAATTGTTTAACATTGTATATTTTTGTAGATTGATTGTACAAAAGTTTGTGATTAAAATGAGTCCTCTGCCTGATAAAACCGAACCTTGATGACGTTTTCAGATGTTACTGATAATAATTGTGAATCATTTTTAGTGGTTGCAGCAGTTACTGGCATAATTTTGATTGGTTGTCGTATGTGGTGAAGTCATTGGAAAAAAATGAGGAAATAAGTTTAGTTGTTTGAGGACAATTTTCAGTTACATGTAAAGTCTTTTTCGATATAAAATTTTGAGTGACAAACTATGCTGGGATAGTGAACATTTAAAAATCCGAAGTATAGGAGGGGAACACAAGAAAAGATATGCATAATTTTATTTGCTTCAAGTGTTGAAGTGAACAATGTAAAAATTTCTGATTGCACCTGGGATCAAACAGTCAAGGATTTCTATCGTATAGATGCGCACCCGACTGAATAACTTGTGCAATTGTGCTATAACGCCGATAAAAAATTTTTACAACAGGAATTCGATCCAGAGCGCTTTTCCAAGGAGAACGTTTCTAAAATATCCACATACAGCTATCTACCATTTTCAGCTGGGCAAAGGTAAAATGAGTGACCTACGCATGCAAAATGAGATGATATTGGATCTATGGCTAAATGCCCAACATATTTTACTAGGAACTGCATTGGACAAAACTTCGCAATGAACGAGATGAAGATAGTACTTGCGCAAACACTCTCAAGATACAAATTGCATTTGGATGATGAAACTCCAGAGCCAGAAATGCTCCCAATAATCACTCTGCAAAGCGCTAATGGAATATTTGTGAAGCTTGAAAGTTTAAACAGAGACTCTTAATATTGATTTAAAAACTAGCTACAAGACAACTGTAAATCATTTGAAGTTGTGCTCCCCATTTCCCGTTAATTCCTACCACTTTTCCCATGCCAAAAAGCATCTGACTGCTGAAGTTGTTCGGTACTTATCGAGATAAATATCAAAATGTCAAGAATAAGCTTGTAGAATCAAAACGTATCATTCAAATGTAATTGATAGCACAAGAAATTTATTTTTTAATTTGTGTGAAATGGTTCGATTACAATGTGCGTTTCTTCTTTCAAGCACTTCCTGTACTAAGATTTGTAACTAGATCTATCATTTCAGATTTTTGGAGACACTGTGGTGTGAGTTGCAGATGGCTCGAATGAATTACAGTATTCAGCATGACGCAACCAGGGGAGTTCGGGCAATTCCCCCATAGAAATTTTCAAAAGTATTTGAAAGCGCCAATAACGTTTAGTTGTAGGTACAACAATAAGTTGCAATCGTTTTGCTCCGCGAAAGTTTCAGGTGGTTGCGGCCCAGCACCACACACGTATGCTTAACACGAAAATGTGCATAGCGAGAGTAGCACGCCTTTAACAATGCAAATAACTCACATTTTAGTCGTTCTTTGAATAACAGCAGTTTCACACTGAAGGCTGCTGCCTAAATGAATGTCATGGATCACAAACACTCGGCCCGCGAGGGCATTTTGTGCGGCCAGCGATGTCTTTTGGGAAGTTTCAAATATTTAATATTTACAGTAGGTTATTTAGTTTATTCATAGGTATTTAAAAGCGCTCGGTTATCCAGAGAGTCAACAAGTTCCTTTTTTAAACGAACGCAGAAAAGGCTAGATATGATTTCCTTGTGACTCATTCTACGTGTCGCAGAAAATAAGATGCAAAACTGTTTTTACTAAGGTTCAGGTACCGACATTGTTACGTCAGCGTCATGATGCGGTCCCAGGGTTACTTTATAGTCCTAATTTGGCCTGCTTGAGATCCCTGATAAATTCCTTCTTCTTTGCGTTTTCCGGGATTCACATGTAAGCTCCAACTAAATATTTTTTTTCTTGTTTCAAACAGAGTTTCTGTCACAGTGTAACCTACGTCGCTGGCCGGGAGAGGTATTTTCATATGTTTGTTCAAACCAGGGTTTTAATTTGTGGCGTGCGACCTATGGTTTGTGTGTATTTACTCTCATCATGAACTGACCTCAGAAACGTAAAGACAGTGGTTTATGTAGACTCGTTGAATAGGAAAACATTTATCCGTTCCTGCTCAAAAGGGCTGAAGTTGTGTAAAAAACGCTTTGATATTACATTGCTCAAAACACCAGGTTGCACGTATAGGCAATTTTTGTGATAAACCAACAAAATTAAAATTATTTTTTTCTATACAATTTACGCATTGAAGACATTGCAGCGTAGTAGCAAGAACGAGAAAATCATGCGTAACATTTTTGCTCACTCCATGATTTTCTGCGATTCAAAGTCAAAACATATTACGCAACAATAGCAACATATTTTACTTACACATTTAGCCTGTGCATCATGAATTGTGCATCTTTTCGAGAATACTCGACGAAAATTCAGCTTAAAATCCTTTATTTGAAAAGTTTCCTTAGTTTTATAAGAACCGGCCGGTTACTAAAGATTATGTTCTTCATCATAAAATTTTCAAACTCATAATGTTGTTTAGAAAAACGGGTGAATTGACACTGCGAAACTTGTTTAGGAGTTGGCCCTGTGACGTTATTGGAAACTATGTAAAGGTTCGAGTAACAATTTGCCTGTTTTTTTTACAAATTAAAGAATTCAACACGGCCCACCTTGTATCATCTTAATTGACTCTCTAGCGCAATCGCTCTGCGATTTATGGCCGAAAATTGCCTCAGATGCCACGATATATGGCATTGCGGTCATTGTCTACGATGTTAAAAAGATCCTGAGAAAGCTCTCCGATAAGTTCATGCTCCAACTCTCGGAAGGAATTTGAAGTTTTACAACTGCCTCGGCTCGGAGCATTACAGTCGTACATTCTTCCCTTATGCTCTTCCTCCCTGAGACGCATCAACAAGTACTGATGGTTTATTACAGGGTGACACAAAAAAAACGGTCATCACCAAAACTTGAATAACTTTTGAAATAATTAATCACTTCTTATTGTGTTTCAGATTTACCAAGAAGAATTAATGTTCTAAGAGTCTACCAAATTTGACCTTCGAGATGCCATGGACTACTGAGCAAAATATATTTATTGTTGAGGCATAATTTCGGCAGACGTCTATCCACGCAGCTCAACTGCAATTCGAAGAACGGTTGGGATGTCGTGAATTTCCTGTCCACTCAGTGATCTACAGATGGGTCAACAAGTTCAGAACCCATGGTACTGTGCATAACCTTAATCGTAAAGACACAGACAGGTAATCGCACTCTGTACGACCGAAATCATCAAGGACACCACACAACCTTTCTGCTGTCAGAGACTCTGTTGTCCACAGCCCAAGCAAGTCTGTGCGTCGGCGAAGTCAGGAGCTTGTAATCAACCGGGAGTCCGTGAGGAGAATTTTGATCGCAGATCTCCACATGTATCCTTACAGGATACAGATTAAACAAACGCTTACACCTGACGACATGAGGAAGCGAGTGATCATGTGCCAGTGGTTTTGCGACAAGATTGACGCTGTGCCAGCCTTTCTTGACAATGTCTGGTTTTCGGACAATGCACATTTTCTGTTGTCAGATCACGTGAACTCTAAGAACAACATCTTCTGGGGTAGCACACTCCCTGAGCACTGTCTGCAAAGGCCATTACACTCGGTGTGAAGTGGACTGCCTGGGTTGCCCTCTCCAAATATGGCATCATTAGGCCATTCTGGTTCGAGGACGACAACGAACGGTCTATGACAATCAACACCGAGCGATATATCCAGGTGATTGGCAAGTTCTGGAGAACACTTGGTCGATGGAGAGGGGTCGTCAGGGTCCTCCAGTGGTTCCAGCAGGATGTTGTCACCACCACACCTCAAACGAATCATTGGCATGGCTACAGCAGCGTTTCCCTGAGCAACTGATCAGCCGCAGGTGTGACCCGCAGTAGTCGTCGCATTCACCGGACTTGAATCCCCCAGATTTATATATGTGAGGATACCTTAAGGACAGGGTGTACGGCAACAACCCCCAGACTATCCCTGACCTGAAGGCAACAATCACAGCAGCAATAAGAGCGATCCCAAAGGAGGAATGCAGGAGGGTCATCGAGAAGTTTGCCCGCCGGATCCAAATGTGCCTGCAGCGCCGGGGAGCTCATTTGGATCACATTTTTTTGAGCGCCAGTGAAACAAAGAATTTTTGTAGTGCAGACTTGAAACTTTGGAGATTTCTGCTACACAGGCTTGACCTAATGTAGCTGAAGTCTTGTGTCAATCTAAATAAAATTTTGGACGTTATTCGATTTTTAGTGATGACCGTTTTTTTGTGTCACCCTTGTACTTCCACACTGGTTTTCTTCAACTCCTCATCTGAGGGTTTCCTTGTATAACGAGTTTCATTTACCAATATTTTCTTGTATTGAGAACTTGCAACAAAACATGAATTTTTCAGAAAACACGAATTTGCACGAAGAATGAGAAATTATCGATAGAATTGTTTGATAAGTCGATAGAATTACTTTCAGAACAGTGTTCGAGAAGGTTCGCTAAGAGTCCACACGAGTTTTACGTAAGCGCAGCAGGCATGGGAAATGTGCAGGAAGGCAGCTGTCTGCAGTTGCGTGCAAACAGAAGGAACATTGTCATCATGCGTCAGTTGGTCACAAGACAAGTGAGACAAGCAAGAAACTGCAGTTGAAAGCGTGAGAAATCACACGATTGCGCTTGGCTGCAAACAGGAAATCTCGGCTTGATCAGTGTTTGAGAACTCAATTTTGTTTGCCTGGGAAGTTTGCAGTTGTGAGCGAACCGTAGCATTATCAGGTCAGTGACATTAGTACAATACATCGGTAAACGTCCATCAAACACAAGCGCTAAGGGGATGTCTGAATATGAACAGTAGTATGTTGTTTTGCATGTGAACCTTTAGCAATTGCAAACTTTAATAAGAAAGGAAGCCCATGCGATATTGCAGTTGTCAGACTTGCTGTCGGAGTCAGCTTTGAGTTTTTCCATGTGGTCAAGCTTTGAAGCAGCGTTACGCTTGATCGCTGCCAGAGCGTTGTTCGCAAGTAAGAAGCTTGTTTCGTCCGCTTTAAACTGCTCGAACAGCATCTAGGACTTATCCGTCACCAATATCTGATGTTACCACTGTGGTCGTGGTCCTCGTGAGCAACTTGTCTGCGAAGACGAGATGTTAAAAATCCAACATTGTCTTTCATTGACATATCTTGGCATGGGCGTCGGAAAAATTTTCTTCATGGGGGCAATTGTGGATTTTTCAGGGGCTGGCCAAAAGGAGTTTTTCGAGGGGTGGGCCAAGAGTAGTGAAATTTCATTGCAAAAATACCGCATCTAAGAGAAAATTTTTGTATAATAAAACTTTAATAGCAAAATATCTAATTTTAAAATCCAAGGGTAGTTTCCACTCATGCCGACACACTTGCATGTTGGGATATGTAGTGGGCAACAAAACGATCCCAAACGTCTCAGAAATGATCACGTTCTGCATCAAGCTCGCATCTTCCAATGGACAACTGCGGAGTTTAGCCGAAATGCCGCACTCCAAAAAACTGAATGCTATATAAAGCTAATATAAGTCAATTGTCTTTTCTTCAAGCCGGTGTCAAAACAATAAAACTGTTTCTAAACAATAAAATAAATATTTAACATTACTTGACAATTCAATGATTTGTTCATGATGGTTGCTACGCATTTATAAACGCCACAAATTTGGTTATTTTAGCACAATCAACAGGAAAATTTTGTTGAAATCCTAAGAACATTTAGATGACATACCTCACAAATTACGGCGTGTAGTTTATTTGCTTAACACCTTTTCAAGCAGTGATTTTATAACTACTCAAAATTTTGAAAAAACCTGTGCTAACAACCAACACACTGGCACAGTTGCAATTGTTCGTTGACATATCAGCAAAACGTATTTTGAAATTCAAATTTCCTCATGCTGCAAATATTGAGAGCATGCCCTTGTTCTTCCCAATTTCAATGAATCTTTATTATAGTTATTTAAAGGTGTTTCAGGGACCCGATTCGGTTCCCTAGAATTAAAAATCGGGTCCCTAAAATCAGAGAAAATTATCATCGACTCCCTAGAATCAGAGAAAATCGGGTCCCTGGAATCATAGAAATTGGGTCCATACCGAATACCTAATATTTTCCTTAAAAAAACCCTGACTTTAGTATATCGGTAAAATCTTCACATAATGTGATAAGTTCAAAATTCAGATATGCTTTATTTTCAACAATCACTACAGTATAAGACCTTAGTTACTGTTTTGAAAATAAATTACAGATAAACAGTACAGCTTAAAGTTAGAATTTTATTTGAATAAGGACTGATGACGCCTGCCTAGTGCTAGTAGGCGAAATATATACTCTTAAAACATCTTAGTGTCTGATTCTTAGCTGGGAAAAGTTCCCTTTCAGTAGAGAGTGCTTAACCCTGGTCTGGTACCATGAAAAAAATCACGTTAGCAGTACCATGGTGTCAATATGACCCATTACTGAAAAAAAACAGTAGAAAAACTCAATTTGTTATCAAACTGTGTTTATTGTTTGAAAAATATAGTGGAGTACACAACACAAGAATATTTTACTTCTGACACTGATTGCAGACCATCTTGCTGTGTTTTTCGCAAGTGGTGTTAATGACATCTACTGCAGGTGAGTCTGCACTTTTTGTCCTTCGATCTCGGACAAAGCAAGCATCTCTTGCGCCATGATGGAGGATGCTGGGTGATGTTATGAACAACTGGAGTTTATGACCCCAAACAAATGAAATGTGAAATTTACAAAAAAGGCAAAATTGAAATTAAAATTGCATGAATGGCAACTGGTAACAAGAACCTGCAAAGAAAATACATAGCGACATGAAAGCTTATAATTTCAACGTTTCGAATATTTAGCCTATCAAATGGGCCTGGGGTCTTATTGACCCCATGGTACCAGAGCAGGATGACTAGAAATAAGGAATATGCATGTGAAGTTTGAACATTTGGCTTATATTTCTACCCTTAAACGCAAGGATGATCTGAAGTGCCGTTTGTATATCAAACAGATGATGAAATGTCATAACATAAATAACAAGTGTTGGATCATAATTATAATTATGTAGCTAAACTAGGCTGAATGGCATGTGTCATCATATGAACGTGACATCCCAACTCAGCACTTGAGCAAAAATTATTTTTCTAAAAATAAGTACGCTAGCATTCATTGCACGAAAAGTCAACACTGCCACGTTCGTTATCTCAAAAAATATTTGACATTGTGTTGTTTTTTCTGCAACATTTGTTTGCTTTGCAAACATCATCGTTGTTCCATTGTGCAATGACAATTGGCCTTGTGCACAGGCGAGTTTTCATCAGGGTTTTAAACGAGAAAGTTTTTCTTAGTGAAAGGAGCTGGATTCTGACGAAAGTGACGGCAGTGTGCAGTTGAACATCATTCTATAGCACAGCAGACATTTTATGCGTTCGGTAAAGGATTTACAGTACTTACCGAGCAACATAGACAAGGAGATTTAAAATAATCGCTGTTCAAGTCGTGCTTAATGCTAACAATTAATCAAGAATTGGATGAATGTAACAGCTGTTTGATCAAATTATTACATCAATGAAATTGACAAAGACAGTTGCAGTTTAAGAAAAGCATCATAATTTTGCTAATGTTCCTACAGGACACTGAATATAATGTAGATCATGACATTTCTTGATGAGAAATTGGACATGACAATGTTAAAGGACAACGTTTAGATTGAAAGCGTTAAAAGCTATACGCAACATGTTGTTTGAAGCTTTTCAAGCACATTGCCTGCAATATACTTATGGATCAACCGGCTAAGTGGTCTGTTATGGGATAGAGCGCGCGATAGAATTTGATTAGCTGGGTTTCATTTCCTGCCGGGTCACACCGAAGGCTTGCTGCCTGTCCAGTCGTATGCTTGGTAATGGATGGGTGCAAGGGAAAGCTTCAAGCGCTGTGCTGCTGTTTTCTGCCATTAAGTCAGCATTTGATGCGAAAGTATAGCCGAATGGTGACGGCGAAGTGTAAGCGGAGATAAACGACGCAGAATGTCTATACAGTATGTCCCCGATATATTTTAGAAATTGTTCAAAGAATAACATCGTGTTGTGTCATCTGTGAATCTGAAAATAGCAGGGAGATTTTTTCTGATGCACTTTGTATGAATGAATGAGTTTGTTTCCTAGAGTGCATTTTCTTTAGCTTTTAATAAAATAATTTTATTCTAAGAAACGTTCAATTAATCGCATTTTGCAAAGCGTTCATTACACATTGAAACGTTTTGGATATCCTTCAACCTATTCCATGCGAGTATAAACTCCACTGCTCCAGGTGATATTCACTTCGAAGAATAGCTTGTTTTCCAAGAATACTCTGCAGCAAGTCCGTAACCCGAAATATCTAAAACATTTTGATAGTGTCAATATCTTTAGAGTCAGTTTGCCTATCACAACACAAAAATTACAGCTGATTGTGTCGCTGTCTTGCAGAAAAACTTATCATAATCTGAAAGACTGAAAAGTATATTTTAACAAACTGCACTTCGGTGTTAACTATCATATGCGCATAACGTCTGTACTTCTTATTCTTAGGTTTTCAGCAATAATTGTAAAGTCACAGCAGTGACCCACACCAAGCGAATCGATTACAATTTATTGCGTAAGGAAACAAATTGTTTATTGCGTAAGGAAATAGATAAATTGTGATCGATTCGCTTGGTGTGGATCACTGCTGTGGGTTTACAATTATTGCTGAATGATAAGTGCAAGCTTGAATCGTTGCAAGAAGATGGGAGCAGAACCAGGCAGGAGATTCCTCAAACAGCCGGCTGCAAAGCTAGAGCCTGTAATTGTTGTCTTAGGCTTTCAGTTGCGCTTGCAAGTTGTTTTCAGTGCTAATCTGAAATGTATTACGAAGACTCAGTCACATCGGAAGTTGTAATGTTAGCTTAAAATTTATTTTAAGACGCAACTGCGTATATTTATGAACGTTATAAAGACACCAACGTTTCTAAAAGACAAAAAATGGTAAAATAAGCCCACAACCAAGGATATGGAAACAAATACCTATATATGAAACTGATTTTGAGACAGTCATAATTCCTTTGCGTTTCAAGCTGACGTTAAAGGACATTAATTGAATTAGGGTCAACTAGAATAAACTACAGATTAGTATTTATATATACTCCTTTCTTAGTAAAAAGACATTGAAACCAAGTTTTGAAAGTACAAAATTTTGCACAACTTCTAATTTTACTTAACAATCCAAATATGTAGTTTTGATTGAAACTAAGCGGAGATGTTCGTAGCTCATATGGAATAAATTTTCAATAGAAACTATTTCTGAACCTTTCTGTGGTTTGCACTTTGCACCAGTCTATTTCGGAACCGTGTAGCATGAAGCGCACAAAAATAATCTAAATCACTAAAAATTTTTATGAATATTCAAGAGATAATATAGCTCCCCGGAAAACAAATGCAAACACCCTCTACGAATATGTAACACCGTTTTTGCAGCATGCCAAGGAGGAGCATGAAGCGTTTAAATGTGGCTTTGACTACGTCTCGGTAGAATTCCGCCGAAGCTTAGAAGGCCGAGAAAAATGTAGTTTGATTTATGATCCCAACATCGTGTTAGCAATAATTTCGCCAGGTGAAAATCACCCTCCGGACCGCTGGGCCTTTACAGATTTACATTTTTTATATTTCACCGGAAAAACTCGCATATGCCTATGGATTGCTAAAGGTAACACTATGTTGCATAATACTATATGTGCTTCAGTAACCGACGTATTTTACGACAAGGTGTTAACTCATAATTTGTTGCATGGGTATTAGTCATTGCTAAACAAACCTCCCCGTTCGCATAAGCTGTTCTGCACAACGTAAAAATGACACATTAAACCTGGAATGTTTTCGAAATATTTCAGAGTGCAGACGACATCATCAACTACCAGTTGATATCTTTACTATTTTCGCACGACCGAAGAGGTGAAACACTAAATGCATGTAGGCTGGTACGTTGGTACGTTTTGCATTTTTCATTTTAAAACACGCTTGCTTTTTGTTGACTTTATCGACCACGGAAACGGTCAGTTTTTTTAACTTTTTAAAAAGAGCACATCTTGCTCGAAACAAGACTGTATTTTTAGTGAAAGCATTCATAAAAATTGAAGTAAGAAGCAATCACTTTGTGGGTGTTGGTGCAGCGTTCTTCCGTGTTTTAAGCGACTAACTGCACTGTGACTTAATGTACTTGAAGAGTGTTTGCTCAGGTACTGACAAACTTCTTTAAATATAAATCTCAAAATGTGACTAGTAACTGAGGGCTCATTTTGATATTTTTCTGAATACAACATCGGCTAAGTGGTACAGTTGGCTGAACACGTGCAATCAAAGCTGATAACATGGTTTCGATTTGGTCGCATTATCACGAAAACTTGAGAAACTGGCCTAATGTGCGCCTCATCAACGATGTTAAACGTTTGGGTGCATCGAAACGGTTCATATGCGTTTCTTCCATTGACTCGCCGTCATAGCGGTATGCGCTACAAAATAGGCTGCATGTCCCCTGGCGCAAGCGGAGATGGGCACAGCAGACTACTCATGACCATCATATATCCTGAAAAGAGCACAAAACTAAGTATTAATGAAACTGAACATGGTTCTGAATTGACAAAAACACGATTTTGATTTTTTTAATGTTTAATAAAGAAGATAATTGCTTATAGTAATCTTGGCAAGGTCTTTTGCATACAGCTACAAAACCTAGAAAAAATAGTTTATTTATACAAAATCTATCTTTAAAGGTGATAGTTGCTAGGCAGAGATGTAATGTAGAAGAAACAAAAACTTACTCTAGAATCTGAAGTTTGTAAATTTAAGAAAAGAAGTTTATTCATAGTTTTAGAAAATGTTTAGAAGATAAGAAACCTTGTGGGGGTTCCATGTCTGTTCTACAAGTTATGAGGCTTTCATTTGTCGCAGAGACGTCAACGTTCTGTTATGTGAACGCTTAGTATGATTCTTCCCAAGTTAGAGCTCATATTGAGTGGACACAGTTTGTTGTACATGATTGCTATGACCTAAAGGCTAGGTCAATCTGAATAGTAAAATTGTGCTGTTGACCAGGGGCGGCTCGTCTAGAGGGGCTGCCGGGCTGCAGCCCCCCCTGAAAAATGTAAGGCAAACGATTCCGCTAAACGGCCAAACTCGCCTTAAGTCTGAATTTAGTTGCGAAATTTCACAACACAATCATTTTCGGTACTTCCGACACCATTTTAGCTCAACGTTTCCTAGGAATCCAACAAAACCAATGTTTCGCTCTTTTCCAACGACGCCGCTTATACGACGACGTTTTCAGCACACTTGCCGATGAATTTGGCGGTTTCGGGGCTGTCTTCGGCACAGCCCTAAAGGAAATAAACCAAACAATTGACTACAAGAAACATGGTGGTGTATCCGCCTATCGCAAAGCGTTTTCGTTATTTTGACGATGAATCTTAAAAGAAAAAACGGAGGAAATATGATCTTGACTGTTGTTCACCACCTGATTTTCTTGGATATTGAATTTTATAAGTAAGTTTAACAATGCTTTTACTAGCACTTTGGCGATATTGGCGGCATTGAATTCAAATCTGGTCGCCAATTTCGGGCTGCGAAAATACAGCCCTTCGTTTATCTGCACCAGTAGGCTGAGCTGATGAGCTGTCTAGGGTTGGCGTTTGAAGATGTACGGCAGTAGTTGGTGG
>JGI24159J19872_10004166_pt1 | contig 18358 bp, 9 predicted proteins | sample Ectturendosymbi4_FD_19872 | JGI IMG/M metagenome (IMG submission 19872) | reverse complement strand
CCCGGCCTCTGTTAAGTAATTCGTGGTTTAAACCCTTCGTGACACACTGAGCACTATGGTTTTGCGCTATTGCATCACTTCTGTTTGATCACCTGACAGTTCACCCTTATTCACCCCTTTTGGTTGGTTCACCCCTGCAAAAATGTTATTCACCTTGGGGTGAACCATTCACCTGATTAAGAAACACTGATTTATATAGTTAGAAAGTATCTAAAGTTGAATACCATTACTANAGCTTGCAGCACAGCATGTATTAGACATATTAGGCTCAATGCCATGGCGTAATGATACNAGGTTCCCAAAATAAGATCTTTGGGTTTTTAATTAGGAGACAACTAAAAAAAGACCTAATTTTCTTTGGCCCTTCTAATTGGGACTTTGCAGTGACTCAGCCACGACTTTGTAGAAGCTAGATATTTAACATGCAGATGATATAATGTACTTTGCACTACTGGTTTTGTGAGAATCCCATGGGATAGCACAGTCATGAGCTATCATGGGATGGGACAGAAAAAAGTGACAGGAAAACTTGATGCTGTTTTGCCATGACAGCAGCTACATACTCTCCTTGCGACAAATAATCACCTAAAAAGCATTCCTGTAATAAAATGTTGTACACAGCAATTAAAAGCTTTGTAAGCTTTCAAGGAATTTGCTAACTAGGCTCTGCTTACATTTTTTTGTGATTATTCCAACTTGCACATGCTGTATCTATATTCAAGTAAATACTCTCCACAAGGGGGTAAGCAGTATCTAAATAAAGCTATTTGGACTGAGGATGCGCAGTGTTACATGAAATCGATTTCCTATTTTTGAAAGATTGCACTTTGCTTCTTTGCTTACAACCCCTGTGGAGACTACTGACTTGAACAAAATGCAGACAGGTCATAAAGCATAACAGCACACCTATGTCAAACCCACAAATTGACAAAAAATCGGTTAAAGTTAAATACAGGTTACTCTTGAAAAAATTTCATGGGCTTATCAATTCAAGAGGTTGTCTTATGATTAAAGAAGCATAAATTTCTGTACAAAGCAATAAGGAGAACTCACCAACAATAAAGTCATATTCATTGTCAAATTTTTCCCTCCCTATCGAACGCTGCCGCTTCAGTATCAACAGCAGTAAGATTGCCATCAAAGCAACATACGCAGCTTGCTTTAACATAACCAGTTTAGAACTTGGTTATAATCAAAATGTGCAAGTTGTCTTGACTGCAACTAAATCTGAATGTAAAATTTTGACTTACGTTAAAACAGTGTTACTCAATCAAATTAAAACCATGTACTGTTGCAACACACAGCATAACCATTAAAATTAGGGAGAAAAAATCCACTTTCAAATTTTACCACATACGCATTTTCAATTCCACAAACAGTTCATGTATTGTAGTATGTATGTAACAAAAAAGTTCCAATCAAGAGCAGTCAGCATTTCAGTGGTGCTTATCAAACAAAAACTTGTGACATGTGAGATATCAATAATATGAAGTGCAGAAACCAAATTAACTGCGTATTCAGAGTAGAAAGTTACATGAAGTGCTCCAACACTGCAATAGACCATGGCAATATATTGCATGACCCAAAACTACATAAAATGCACCTTCATCTACAAATATTTGCAATCAGCTTTAAATTTAGCAGTCTTATGAGTTTTTAATTGAGTAATTTCACATAGAATCTGCTCAACGCTGAATTTTAATCATACCAGCCAATGACCTCCCAAAAACAGCATCAACGTAGACAAGCAAACAATGTGAAAACATACACATGCTGTAAGGTTACATCCAAGAGATCTGGTAAAATGGTATATTTTAACTAAGCTGCTCGATTGTCAATACAGTGGATGGAATTTTATGTTCCACTCTTGGCATGATACAGTTTATGAGGCTTAGACATTTGGGCTGTAACCTTACAAAGCTGTCCATTTAAACACATTCTCTTTTTGTATTTTTTACTACTGCAGCACTTGTAAAGATGTTATTTAAGCATCATGTTCTACTCGTACGTTCCACCTGCATGTCCCTTGTTGTCGAAGTGGCATTTTGATATTTCTCAGAAACTTGGAGTAATGTGAAAAGCTCAGTCTTGCCTCTAAGGTGTAAAGTGGCATTTTTGGAAAAACCCTGTATCACTAAACACTTTTGAGCAATACTTAATGTGAACTCTGAAATAAATAAACTTTTTGGTGCATAACAATGTTCGCAAGGTGAATAATGATCAGCAGCTTCAATATCAATGAAGATTCAATGAAAAGCTTCTATGGAAGACTAGTTTCATCTACTGATACACTATCACCTCAATAAAAGTTATAGCATGGTTGAAATCAGATCTATGTACATATGTTTCTTGATATACATGATGTAAGAAGCATTCATGTTTGGCAAATATTTCCAGCTAAAATATTTATATCAATGTATACTGCATAAAATGATAGGCCACAGCATAGCGCTAAAAGTAAATGTCAATGGCAGCACCTGCAGTGGCAGAAATTCAAATCATTCATAGTGATCTTCTTCACTGCAACTTTTTGAGTGGATAAAAAGGTTAAACACCTTTTCCAAAATAAATCAATATTAGACTATAACTCAAGTGTATCAGAATCTAAAACTACTGAAGCTTTATTGCAGTAGCCAGTCTGGTGCAGACATCCAAGATCACCTGTACAACATTTTTAAAACTCACTGACCAGAAGTTGCTAACCTGCAAGCTCACTACAATATTTTAAATAATACGCATAAAGTCAGTTCCTGGCAAGTGTTAATTCTACAGAATCTGAGCAAGACACAAAGCATCAACTTTAAACTCCTTTATTACATAACTATGCATATATCAGGTTTTGTGGAACTGCATACTCCTTCATGTCAAACAGCAGCATCAATGTGTGCTTGTAGATTTTGCAATGACTTGCATTTGTAATGTTATTCAACTATCTAAACACATCAGTGTAATTATGCTTTTTCACATTCATGATGTAAAAAAAAAGTCTTTTTCAAACAAAAGATTGCTAGCAGGTAGAAGTCCCACATTTGTTACAGAAAATAAAAATGTATTTTGCGATAACAGGCAGCACAGGTGAACACATGTTTAAAACCAAACAACTCACATACAATCAAATACAGATTAGCACAGCCAAATGACCCACGAAGTAGTATTACTAGCATTACTCAACTTAAATAATTACAAAAAGAACGTTCTCCAATGGGTACTTAACAATATCAAACGGCAAAAATTTTGAACAATGGTACCAAGCCAGTTACATTTTTAAACACCCCAAGGTTAGTTTTGTTTGAATGTGTATATGCTACTCAACATTGCCCATCAGGGGCAAAGTCATTGGAATGCCACCCCATGACAACAAACTAAGAACTGCTTGAAGTATACATGCATTTAACCCCTTTGCTGCCAGTAGCTTTCGGTGAAAACCCAGTTTCTAGGATGTCTTCACAACTGCATAACTAGCCAGGCGATTGTGCTAGAGACAGTACAAACCCTCAAAAAACTCGACAAATCTTCTAGACTACAATGAAAAAATAATTGGGTTTTGGATTTTTTGTGAGTGACATCATAAGTGGAGTAATTTAAGGCCTTTTTGACACACTTTATCTGGCCAGTCTGAGTCTTTTGTGACTTTGGATGACCTGCTAGTGATTTGGGTTCAAAATTTATAAAGTTACAAAATTTACAAAAGTTGTAACTTTTGAACCAGGAACCCTAGAAAGTCGATAGAAGTCTCAAAAGACTGACTCTGGTCCAGTTTTCAATGAAAATTTAATCAAAATACTTCCATCTACTGGTTGAGCAGCCCTAGGCCAGGTAACATGAGCCAAAATGGCCAAAAACCTACCTAATGACAAAAATATTTGGGGGGGTATTGCTCCTGAACACCGCCCCAGGACTATAGACCTGCCTGAGACAAATGCAATAATAAAGGGAACCCTTCCCTGCAATGCCCCCCCGTTACAGACCTGCTTTGAATAAAACAGTTATCATACGTTAAATATTATGTAAAACAGTGCTGTAGTGAACTCAGCAAGCCTAAAGTAATTAGACTGTCACTGTACAGTCTAACTTTTTAACTGGAAACCCCAACAAGTCATCCAAAGTATTAAAGACTTGGATTTTAGCCTAGTTTCCAGAAAAATTGAGAGAAATGCTACCATCTAGCAGTTTGGGGCCTAGGGTCAGATGAAGTGGGCTAAAAAGGCCAAAACTACTCTACTTATGACGTCACTCACAAAAATTTCAAAACCCAAAACCAAAAAATTTTTTTCATTGCAGATTTGAAGACTTGCCAAGTCTTTTAAGAGAATTTGAACACTCTCTAGCACAATCACCGTGGAGCTATGGATTTGCAAAAACATTTGGAAACTGCTGTGTTAGGCTGAAAACACTGCCAGCTAAGGTGTTAATGGCCACATTCACAGATTTGTTACGTTTGGGCCTAGGCTAAGAATTCTACCAGAATATATGTCCGTGAAGCTTATTACGCATATTCAAACACTGAACTGAGTAGCAACTCAAAAAAGTTTACCTAACCGCAAGTTGCTTCCTAACCCTGCAACCACTCAACATTGAGTACTCGTAAACCTCAGGCAAGAGGAACTCAAGCGTGTCTTGAAATACACACTTGCAGGGTGTTTTTAAGAAAAATCTTAGGTCCACGGTATTGATTTGCAGGGACCTGAATTCTCTGATTCTAGGGACCCGATAATAATTTTCGCTGATTCTAGGGACCTGCCTAAAACACCTTAAAAAAACCCTGCACACTTGACAAATTTTTCAAAATTTCCAATTGCAAGGTTTGAATCCAAAACGTAACAAATCTGTTGAAATGGATGGTAGTGCAACAACCCGTTTCATTGATGATAGAAACGAATATATGTGAAGCATTATAGATCTGTGCATTTAGGTGTTAGAGGGTTAATTAACGTTATGGCCATGTCAACCATGGTAGAACTGCTTAAATTTTTCAAATAAAATGAAGTCATGTTTAAAATCATTGTCAAACAATATAATGAAGTCATATTTCAAACATTTGATGATAAAAGTTGAAGACAGTCAAAAAAACCCAGTAGAGAAAAAACACTAAATCAGAAGAATGTAGGGCCATAGCTTCACTGTGTTTCTGTACTTTAGAAAAAAAAATCTTTTTTCAAACTAATTCTTATCATTTTTGAGACAATCAAGCAGGAAATCTTATACAAATCAGAAAAAATTATCAATGTCAGAAGGTCAGAACACAGAAACACTGGCAAAAGATTGAGGTAAAATTCCAGTTATGCACAACATATATCATATTTTTCTGGTTCATGCACAATATCATAATATATATGTACATTACAAAAAATTCTAAATTTATTTTCATCATATAAGTTAAGCTTTAAAATGATTCAAACAAAAATACTTGCTCCACACAAGGCTTGGACAGTCACTATAGCTCTAAAATGTGAACACATATGCAACAACAAATTCAGTGTACATAATATTTGTACACCAAGGCCAACACCTCTTACAACAACAAAAACAATTAGATCAGACCTGACTGATTTAACAATGCAGTCAATAACAACATATGCTTGAAAGTATATTTCTGCAAATGCAGAAAGTCGGTGATTGCAAATTTGCAAGATGCAATGAACAATAAGAATGTGTAGAACAAAACTTATGTGGAATACAATAAAAATGTTTTGAACTCAATCACTTATGGCCATTTGGGCTGGTTACTGTTTTTCAGGCGCAAAAGTTCTATTTTATGGTTTTTCATGGTGCACTAGTTCATTCAAGTATCAATGCAATAAAGTGAAAAGCTAGTTTTATTTTTCTGGGGTTGCAACTATCATGCTATTACACACTGACCAATACGTTCCACCTACAAAATCATCACTGGTGGCAGAAAAAAAAATTATTAACAAAATGATTTACTGTGGGTATGTCTGGCAAGCTAAAGCTGGAGATTACCTGCTATCACCGCACCTGGAAATTTTGCAATGCCAAGGGACATTGATAAAGAAGTAATCTGGCAATTTTGTGCAAATCTTAAAAAAGAATTACACAAAAGCATGCATATGACACTTGTCACTGGAGATGAGACAGTATAAACAGAAACATTATTCCGTCGGCCCTCAAAGGCTAGTTTATATTTGCAGCTGAAAGAAGGCCTCATTTTGTTAAGAACAGTTCATCTTATGTAGCTGTCTTTTAGTAAGAGTATCAGCAGTGATCCTGCCAGCACAGTTCTTATATGTTCAAACATTAAAACTTTACGATGAACAGTCTGAGGTTATTGCTCAGCTACTAAACGTTCTCCTTGGCACAAACACAACATTTTTACCATCTAGTGCCAACTACAAGAAATTGAGTTTTCCACATTAAAACCTTTAAGCTTGCTACTGAACCAGAATGAAACTGTGATTATATTTGACTGTGTAAATATTTGAAAATGTAGCTTTCCAAACATTGATTTCTGAGATGTGAAACAGATTGTGGACCACACCATTTTTGCGTAATAACTCAAAGAAAAGTACTTGTTTAAAGCAACGGATTTTCATCCGCCATTACAATCCAAATCCACTTCGTTTCTTCCGCACTGTTGTTAGTATTGGATCTTGTATGCCTTGCCCATGAGCACCAAGACCTTCTCCTGGTTTCCAACCCATGCTCACTAGCATTTGATGGCCAGTGTTTGTTTCAGGTATAGGTAGATGAGTGGATGATGTCACCTCCACTGCATCTAAAAATATCATCAAGATTGGTGTTGCTTATGGAAACCGTCAAGCAAGCTTTTCTACAAAATGCACAAACGCCTACCTTCGAAGTTTTCTGTTTTTCTTCGTTTGTAATTTTTGTTCCTGCAACAGAAAAAAATTCTGTAAATCAAAAATTTCATGTATTGCCTATCTAAACCTTGTCTGAACCAAGAAATATTTACAAATAATAAATCAGCACAAAAATTCAAAAATAACTTCAATGTGGGTGCCTACAATGGTTCAAATTTTAATTTAATTCATTACAGGCCAAAATCAAAACTTTTATAACTTTGCCAATTTTTGTTGAAGAAAATGTTTAGACTTCCATAAGGTTGTGTTCATTTGTATAACCAATATTCAAAGCTATTGCTTGTAACAATGCAACATTTTAAATTTAAAATTGCTTTTATCTATTTAAACACAAATTTCAAAATCCCACTTTGGACAAAGTAATAATTTATTGCTCAAGCCAGTTGTAACTCACTCTTGTCTTGGAAAATCCAAAATAGTGGAGCTTTTCTCACTTGACTTCTGTAAAACCAAAGAAAATCTGGAGTAAAATGACAAGCAAACAGAGAGCCACCTATTTTTGTGAGATGATGCCCTCACACATGGCTACATTTTTGAGAAGCATGTGAAATTTCTCACAAGAAATATTAAACTTGTGTGTGGCAATATTTCAGAAAGAAGTTTAAAGTCTCAAAAAACACCAACACAAATCAGAAGACATGCAAAAACTACATTCTTGTGGACGTCTGTACGCATTCCTTTTTAACTATCATTCTAATGTTAGTGGGTTGAAAAGTAGTAAAAAAAACTGATAGATCAAATTGGCATAAATCAAGGTTAGGGTGCAGTCTATTTGAGAGATAAGGAAGCTGAGCTACTATGTATGCACACACCAACAGGTAATGAAAACCGTTGTTTACATATCACTTGATTCCATCATTTAGCAATTATAGTTTTTATAATCACGCCAGTTCAGTTGTCATTTAGTTATAAAAAATTACAGAGTTTTAATGTTTATAGAGTAATTTGTTCACTTTTGCAAAATAAAAAGTATGAAAATTAGTTCGCATTTAACAGAAGTTTGCATTTAACGTAACAATAATTTAGGTGTTTGCTGAAAAAAATAACCTTAAAAAATCAAGTTGGTTTTCAAAGACCTTTACTGCATGCCAATGGTGCATAGCCTGGCAAAATGGGGTGTGTTGTGGGAGGGCAGCTTTTGCAGAATAAAACTTGATTTTCTACAGGTGTTGTAAGAGCTAAGACCCAATCAAACTTGGCTAGTAACTTAGGGAGAACTAGCTATTTAGATAGTGGTATCGGCTGCACCATTGAAACACACAAGAAAAGATTCGCGGGTTATCACTTGTTTTTGGTCACAGCACATTTATTACATCACAGTCATTTTTCTTCCTATGAATGTGGTGATGTTTTCTAATTCATTATCAAATCATTGACTATCGTTCATGGATAGTTTTAGTAGACAAGATGGGAGCAATACAAAACGATTGGAAATAAATCTGTCAAAATGCCACACTTTTTAATAAACACTTAACACTAGAAGCCTGGAGCAGTCATTTTTGACCGTTCTTGAATTTGAGTGTTTCATATTTTTGTTAATGTTCCTATTTGCTTTGTCATACTCCTTGACTTTTCCTAACTCATGATGAAGTTTTTGCTACTATTGGAATTTTTTATTAGAGCTTTCGGAAACAGAGCATTTCACACATCTACCTAAAAGCCCTGAGTGGTCAAAAATGACCTGCGCGTCATCAGGAGATTGTTTCTTTTAAAAAGTGGTTAGAAGCTTTAGTACAGTTTCTTTCATAAGTATGAACGCAGTTAGGCAATAATGGAGTAACAATTGCTTCATTTTCTTCTGAGAGCCAGGTGCTTGACTGATATTTTGTAGTCTTACAGGTTTGTTTGTTAGCTGTGTCAAATAGTTGCTGATGGTTGGTGAAATATATCGTTTAGTAGCCTTATCACTATAAGGGTTATATTGTCATAAATGACAGCTACTTCACCATGCTCTAAAGCTAGCAGAAGATCTCAAGCGGAAAAAAAAACAATTGTGGGCACTGTACGAAAGCAACAACGACAGGAGCCAGATGCAGAGCTGGTAATGAAAGGCAAGACATTGCATGCTATGAAATTTTTTCTTCACATAGACTGCAAAGCTAAGGAAACAAGGTTGTGTGCATCTTAATCACAATGCACAAAAATGTAAAAATTATAAATACCACAAAAATTCTTCCAGAAATGGTAGAGTACTAAACTAATCTGGTTAGCGTGCGTGGATGCACTGGACCCAGGGCCAGATTTAACTGATGTGAGGCCCTAGGTTAATCCACTTGTGAGGCACCTTCCCATTGCTGCGAAGAAAAAATGGAAATCATTGCAAAAATCTGAAAATGACGCTCTGAAAGCAGACCCGTAACTAGGGGGAGAGAAGCCCCTCTAGAAAAATTTTCCNTCCCACTGCAAAAATGTGTTGGACACAGTTTAAAAATATTGGANATAGTTTNAAAAATTTGGGCCCTTCTCGGAAAACTCTTCGCCCATCCTGGTGTCCCAAGCTGGTTACGGGCCTGTCTGAAAGTACGGTCAGTAAGAAGTTCTAAATTATTACTGGAGTGCCCACGATCACTGTGCTTATTGCTGCCTTCGACGCAAAAGCGTTGAATTGCACGGAATTTTTGAAATCCTACCGGGATTTTCGGGAAGGCCGCCCAGTCTTTAGTCCACCCATGGGTGCTTATTTTAGCTGGGAATTTATATGGTGCTAAGATTTCAGTTGAATACTATTTGTACCTGTTCCCTTACATGGTACATCCAACGTTATAGAGTTTCAAAACTGTTTAGATATTTGTGCCCATGCTCCAGACTGTATTGTGCGCCATTATGACATACAATGTGAAAAGCCATTGTGACATACAAGGTGGTTCACAATGTTTTAGTAAATAAAGTTCAGACACAGGCAATATGCAACTGCCGTATAACAGCCGGGGCAGTTATTTGGTCGACGTCTTATTTTCCCAATGTGTCTATTTTCCTATTAACGACCCTGGGCGGCTTTCCGGAAAACCCGGTACTTGGCTGGTGGGAACAGGATTATTAACTGCCACAGGCAAACCAATTGGAATCACCACAATTACAATATATGGGAAAACACTTGGCCTACGTTTTTTATAAGAGTCCCATCTGTTTTTCTTATCTGTGTTTAAAAAAAACGAACACACTGCACCTATATAGTATGTGCGGTGGCATAAAGATTTTAAAGCACAACGTGAGGACCACGTTGCAAGTCGCTTACCATGACTGTAAAAATCTCACACACACGAGCGAAACACATCACGTAAAACGCACCCAAATGGTTGTAACTGTTACATTCACGATTTGCATTTTTCTTACTTTTTCAGACTTGTAAGAATCGAACGCAACTAAACTGTTGTGTGAAAAGATGAGGTTTGAAAACCAGAGCTGTCACCAGAAAGTCTTGAATAGGGGATTTAAGTTTGCGTAAGGGCCTTGACATTCTGAAAATTTGATAAAATCTTTACTAGTTTATGCTGTTTCATATTTAAATTTGGAAGGGCTGAGTTCACCAATGCCCACTGTGGCGACTGGACTGGTTTAAATTTTGCTTATGCTGTCATTATTGAAACACGTAAAAAGAAATAAAAAGCTACAATCATCGAATGAAGTAAGACTGAACAGAGCCCAGCAATCAGTTAAAAAGGTTTTGTCCTGCCTTCTTCATAACAAAATTATCGAAGAATTCATTACAATTTGATTGCGTTACTTTTATGCTTAGTGTGGACAACCTATCCTGGAACACTGCATGTGACTTGACCAACCTTCATGTTGAGATTCATGGAAACTTGTTGGAAGACTCTGGCATCATCACCACGAAAGTTGAATAAAACTAAATTTCGTGAATAATAATTAAGACATAAATTTTTGTCGAAGTTTGCTCTAAATCATTTAGATGAAATGATCATATGCCAACCATTCACTCTATGCGTACCACAGTTTGTTGGAGACCCCTTGGATCTTGAGGCCCAAGGCTTAAGCCTATACAGCATATAGGTTAAATCCGGCCCTGACAGGACCAGATGGCTAGATACCATGAAAGTGCACCTAGGCGGTTTGCCAGATGCTGTGTTTTTCAGCATAATCGACTGCAATGCATAACTGATTACATCATTTACTGTCTAACAACGAAATTGACACTGTCAAGGAGACAGTTTCTACTTGAGCTTATAAAAGAGCTGTGCAAGCCAAAAGATGTAGTGAGCTGTGTAACATGCTACCCACGTTGGTGGCCCAAGACATCCAGCACTGCATTGAGTGCAATCAGTGTTGAATCACATCTAAGCTGGGAAAAGAAAAAATCACCAGTTTGTGTCATGCAAAAATAAATCTACCTTCTGCCACAACTGCAAGAAGGTCTGTTGTGGAAAAAACGCATTCAGGAACACAACTATTGTGACATGCAAAAATTGTGCTGACTGAGCTCTAATAAAACGTTTTGATAATAATTTGGTTTTCTGTGTAGGCTACTTTTTTAACTGGCTGTTTTTTCACCTTACAAAAACATGCAAGTATGATTGACTGGATCGTTTCAATGCAACATTCGAAGTCATTTGAAAGAAAACGTTCATAAACGCTTTGGCAAATGAAAGGTCAAAAACGACTGCACACATTCTTGTAGATAGAGAAATTTTTCAGGGCTTCTAGTGTTAAGCAACAAACTTACACGAAGTCTGTATCTTCGTCTTCCCTTACGAATTGATCTGGCAGCCATTCCAGGGAGTCTGTTGATTCTAGCATGAAACCCTGCAGCACAGAGACAGTTTTACCAACACATTTCAGAAAAGCAAAAAACTTGAAGCGGGTGTTTTGGAACAGGCAACAGCTTGCATTTCCCTTCTAACATTGCATAGTACTATTACAAAACAACAAAGTTACTGCCTTGTTTAAATAGCACCTGCGCAATGACATGATACAATCCACGTTTTCAAACACTCAAAATTGATATTGCGTCGAACGCATGTGTTTCTGAATTTCTTCCTCTGGCAGTGCTGGCTCTCATGCTGTCAGAATCTCGGACACTGCCACGCACGAGCTGTTTTGTTAGGACAGTCTCCAATCATGATCGTTTCGTTTTGTAGTTTTCGCGCTAAATTTTATCTGATGTTTTCACCTACTAAGTTATGAAAAATTACGCAAGTTTAGGTTTTCCTTGGGGTCACGCCAAGTAATGCGAGTTCGTTTCAACTGAAGCTATATTGTTATAAGCACCTTCTCATATTGAAAGGCATGACAGCTAGCCTCAAAGATTGTGGCCATATCATTTGAACAAAATATCAGTCAAGCGTCGTATTTCGAAAATAGCCTTTTAAGAATTAAGCAGTTGACAGTGTTGTTTGCTGTGCAAGAGGTCCTGTATTGATTTTGAGTTTTTCACTTTTACATTACGATGCAAAGCAGTCAGAGCAATTGCAATTCAATCGTTCTTCTCCGCAGTGACATTGCAAGTACTTCATCTTCTTCTTCCTCATCTATTTATAACAACACAATCTTGATAGACAGCGCGCTTCACAGACGCAGTTGTGCAGCTGGTCGTCAGCATCGATTTTATAAGACTTTAACTACACTTAAAGTATGTGTACATTTGACTAAACAGCTCTCATTGCTGTTTGTGCTATTTATAATTAAACAGCTCTCATTGACTGACATTTGCTGAATATTCGACAAGCTAAGTATCTTCTCAGCACCATGTTCGTAGGAAGAAACAGCAATTGTGATGTAATAAATGCACTGTGCCCAAAAGCAATGATAACTTGGAAATACTTTATGATGCATTTTGACAATCAGATCAATACCACTATCTATTCCAAATACAGTCAGACTTCATTTGTCCGATCTGCGATTAACCGAATTCCCTGCATTTCACCCCTTTAAGACTGGCCAAAGTTTGGGCCACTATGTGGCTTTCGGTCCTACGGAAACCTCACTGTCCGACACCGAATCAGAAATTTAGGAACACATTATGTCATATAAATAGAAAAAATCCGCTAAACTGGATTACACCAACTGTTACATAGTTGTTTATTAAATTTTCAATGCACGGTGAATGGAACAGTGGCAGACCCTGCAGGACGCAGTCATAGGTCTCCTGCACAGCTGCATATATATATTTTTATATTTTTTATATCTCCTGCATATATTTTTATAAAAAGATTTTCTTGCCGCAACAAAATTTGGAAGGGCACAACAATTTAGGGGGTATTGCCCTTGAATGCCTCCCGTGGCTACAGGCCTGATTCCAATTTTTCGGATACCTCGCTAAACTTGCATTATATTTGATGAAACAAAGTAGTTTGGATAAACGAGGTCTGACTGTAGTCAGCTGCCCTGATTTGTTCGCAGGCAATCATCTGCTTACCGCGCACGCAAAAACCTGTGAGCGAATGTTACGTCATAGAGCGGTTTATGGGAACAATTGCAGAGTGGTATGCATATTGCACACTACTTGATGTAGCCAGAGGGTTGTGCATCCTAAGGAGAGTACAGAGATTTTGGGTTATTTAATGAGAGACGAAGTAGCAACTTGGGTTTCTGAACTTTGGCAAATTTGCAAAATTCATCGGTCGATTTCTAGTCTTAACAGAAAATGTAGTTTTATGCTGAAAAGTGATATCAAAAGCTGCCCTTCCGCGACAGATCCCTTTTTCTAGGCTAGATGCGCCCCTGCTAGCAATATCACCTTTTATGTTTAAAACCTCTAGCATGCACATTAACACTTTCGTTATTGGGTGGTTTCCCCGTGGTGATATCCGCAGTTACCAGGTAGTTTGGGTGGGAAATTCAAGTACCAGAAGGTACCGTATATACTCGCTTATTAGCTGCATCTGCAGATAAGCCGCAGCAAAAATTTTAGCCATATACCGAGAATCAAGGATAATTCATGAAAAAGCCACAGGTCAATTGACCTTTTCACCAGTGAAAACCCTGCGTGATCAATCTATCACAAAATATTGAATTTTACAGGCAAATGTAATGAAAGTCAATTTTATTGTTCNAAACCTATGAAATCTTCTTCGTCAGAAGAAGGAANTTCGTCTACAAGTACGGTAGATCGTTGTAGGTGTCATCTTCATCTTCATCTTCTTCATCTGTGTCATGGGTGTCGTTGTGAACATCTGTCCAGAGAATCTGTTCGCTCATGCGAAAACTTTGTCCCTCTGGGCATGTTGTACGTATAAGCCGCAGGAAAAATACAGGCCATATTCCAGGTAAAAAAGTGCGGCTAATAAGCAAGTATACATGGTAGATACTGTCATGCATTTTCCAGCTTTAGGCTAAAACAGTAAGCATGGCAAACGTTTTGTTGCCTTTGCACGAATCAATTAATGTATCAAATCATTTCCAAAGCATTTTAGACTACATCCCACTGCAACAAGCCTGGGCCTGTGGAAGCCACTTTTTTGCCAAAGTTTCACTTCATTGGAAGCGTTTTGTGAGACAATAAAAGCAGCTAACACTGATATTAAGGAATTAAACTTTACAAAATGTCTAAATATGCTTGTAACATAAACGTTTCTAATACGTTCTTTCCTGCTTCCTAGCATTTGGCAGCATATCAAAGCACTTACATTGCACAAAATCACATTCACTGCTGCTGGATCCTTTACCGGGCTGGAGAAATTCCTGCGCAAAGCCAGGTGCGATCCAGCTGTTTTTGTGCGAACCACATGAATTAACCCAGCTGCCAAAGTGTTAAGATGGAAGGCTGCCGACACCATTTTTGTAGTGCTGAGCTTTAGCTTCCAGGTCTGGAGGTATTTACCTATGGTTGACATGTCCTTACTCAGCACTCCTTCCACTGCCTACCAAACTCCATCAGCATGCATGATTGCTAAATCGTCAGTATATCCATATTTTCTGAAGACAGTGGTTGGCAGGCCAGAGATGTAGAAGAGAAGGGGTGCCAGAACAGATCCTTATGAGATGCTGTTCTTAACACTTTCGCTTCAAGCGGTTCACGCAAAAGCAGCTGGATCATGTGTAGATTTGTGCAGGAATTTCTTCAGTCCGGTAAGCACTACAGACCTGGTCAAAAGCTCAAAAGACTCGTCAAGTCTTGTAGTTTGCACTCGAAAAAATTTTTTTGGTTGGGGGATGCAGATTTTTTTGTGAGTGACGTCATAAGTGGAGGGCTTTTAGGCTACCTTGGCCAACTTCACCTGGCCCTAGGCCCAAACCATTAGATGGTAGTATTTCACTGAAGTTTTTATTGGATACTAGGCTACAATCGGAGTCTTTTGATACTTTGGATGATCTACTGAGGTTTCAGGTTCAAAAGTTATAATCTGAAGTAATAAAAATGTTTGACTAATTAGTTAATTAGATAATTGATTTGTTTATTTTAGATCATAACTTTTGAAGCAGAAAAGCTAGAACAGAGGTCGGGAACCTATGGCTCACGAGCCAGATGTGGCTCTTTTGATGACGGCATCTGGCTCGTTTGATATTTTCTTAACTCTTTGGCGTGTGCTAGGTTTCGGGGACTTTCGGGAAAAAAACGCCTAAATGCACGTGGCTTTGCACGGGAATTTCTCTGGTCTGGCATGCTCTACAGACCTGGTAAAAGTCTTTAAAGACGCGGCAAGTCTTCTAGTCTGCACTCGAAAAACAATATTTTGGTTGGGGAGTGCGGGTTTTTTGTCAGTGATGTCATAAGTGGAGGACTTTTAGGCCACCTTGGCCCACTGTGCCTAGCCCTGGACACTAACCGTTAGGTGGTAGTATTTCGCTGAAGTTTTTACTGGAAACTAGGCTACAATCCGAGTCTTTCGGTACTTTGGATGACCTGCCAAGATTTCGGGTTCAAAAGTTGTGATGTAAGTAGTAAAAATATTTGACTAATTAACTAATTAGATAATTAATTAATTTGTTTAGTTTAGATCATAACTTTTGAACCAAAAATGCTGGAAAGTTGATCAAAGGCTCAAAAGACTCGGACTCGAGCCTAGTTTCCAATGAAAACTTCAGCGAGACACTTTGGCCTAGCGGTTGGGCCCTAGGCCAGGCAACATTAGCCATAAAGACCCTAAAACTACTTCACTTATGAAATCAATCACAAAAAATCCGCACCCCCAACCAAAAAAAATTTTTAGACTGGCCGATCCGTTTGAGCTCTTGAACAGCTCTCTAGCGCAATCGGTGGAGGAGCTAGGGCGTTGGTAAGGCAACTGAAAACTGCTGTTTTTTAGGCCGAAATCGAAGTATGAATATATCGTAGACCGGTTCTCAAAGTGTTAACACGATTGCTACGAATGAAACGTTTTCTGTAATTTTCAATCTACCAGACTACAAAGCCATCAGCAACAACATGCAGCACCAGAAGTCGCATTAACAGTAAGAAGCATGTTTATTAAAAGAAAATTCAGACATTTGCCATTGTTCAACATTGTTGGTTTGCTCAAAAATGCACACATTAGTAAGTTAGTTACATTAAGAATTGAAACGTAAGTGTAGGAGCAGGCAAATTTTTAGGGGTGCGAAGGATTTTTGCCCAAATTTCCCAAAAAATGCTTTTGAAGAAAACGATCTCCAAAACAACGACTGCATTTCTTTTCATGTTGGGCGAATTTTTTCAAATCAAAGCACTTTAAGCACCATTTTTGCCCAAATTTCCCTTAACTTACCTGAAAAGAACCAAATAAAAACATGACCTCCAAAAAAAAACGTTTGCACTTTTATTTGGAGTGCTATTTTTGTAAAATCAAAGCACATACAGCTATTTTGCGAAGACATTTACACATTCTGCCCAAATTTCCCCACAGATTTTGCCCGGATTTTCACCAAATCAAAAGTTTTGGGTGTGCACTTGCACCCCACCACCTACACCAGTGTTGAAAAATATTGTATGACTCTCATGGAAATACAATTAAAATATGTAGGTTTCATGGCTCCCTTAGCCAAAAAGGTTCCCAACCCCTGAGCTAGAATGTCAATCAAAGGTTTAAAAGACTCGGACTCAAGCCTAGTTTCCAAAGAAAACTTCAGCGAAATACTCTGGCCTAGCGGTTGGGCCCTAGGTCAGGCAACATGAGCCAAAATGGCCCAAAAACTACTTCACTTATGAAAATCCACAACCTCCAACCAAAAAAATTTTTTAGAGTGCAGACTAGAAGACTGGCTGATCCGTTTAAGGGTTTGAACAGCTCTCTAGCGCAATCGGCCGAGGAGCTATGGCGTTGGTAAGGCAACTGACAACTGCTGGTTTAAGCTGATTTCAAAGTACGAATATATCGTACCCCAGTTCTCAAAGTGTTAAGGCGTCATAACCTGCTCTGCGTTGCCATTTCCGGTGGTGAGGGTGAAGCTGCTTACAGTGATAGCAGTATTATGGTCATAGCATGTGTTTGACACCACAGGTCACATGCTTTTGCCAAGCCTTGTGTTATTTTTTCATCATTTCACCTCTAAGCTTTCGCTTGCAATGTACATGGGTAAAGATGTGTAAATACCATGAAATGAATTTCCTAGTAAAACACTTTGCGAGCAGATTTAGCTACATCACCCTTGGAGACTTGTTGCTGAAATCGAGCTATATTTCTGGCTTTTAGTGGGACAGGCCAAAACGTGAAATGTGTTTCCTTTTCAAGCAATTGAATTGAGGCTAGCCTTCTTGTCGAAAACATAAAACTGCATGTCAATCAGCGACTGTTGCAGCACACAATTTTTTTTTAAATTTTTCTATTGCAAAGAAAGCATTAAACTTCAAGGCTGTAACAAACTGGAAGTGAATTTGCTTGACCTTTCAAATCAGGAAAAAAAGAGATTAAACAAAAGTTCTTGATTTGTTAGAGATTGGCCTTTCATTCAATAACAGCTACCTCTTCAAGTATGGAAACTTCAATGGTGAGCACCTTTAAAGTATGAAAAAAATGAATCAAAACAAACATGCGAATTTTCCCCACATCAAAGTCATTCTTCCTAATGACATAACTGCTTCACACAAGAATAACTGCACTCAATACCAAGAACTTTGTTGTATAAATTTTGCCATGAAAGGAAAAAAGTATTTATGAAGTAACAACAGTATAACAACCAATGATCAACACCTTCATTGCCATGCTATATGATATCACGTATGACCTCACAATGTACACTGCACCATGCTAAGTGATATCACATATATAAGGTAAATAACACCTAGCTGTATGGAGTCAAGGGGGGACCTTTCCTAATGGTAGTTAATAAAATCATGAACGCTTTACAACTTCCTTTGTAATTTTTAATTGATTTCTTAAATTGATAAAAATGATGGAGAAAATGCCAAATCCACCCAAACCACAAGACAATCAGAAATGGTTTGTTCAGAAAAAAAGATCAAATCAATGCTTTCTGCCATCTATTTAACCCCTTAACACGTTGAGAGCCGGCCTACGTGATATTCGTACTTCGATTTCGGCCTAAAAAACAGCAATTTTTGGTTGCCTTACCAACGCCCTAGCTCCTCCGCTGATTGCACTAGAGAGCTGTTCAAGAGCTCAAACGGATCGGCCAGTCTAGTAGATTGC
>JGI24159J19872_10004165_pt1 | contig 18359 bp, 8 predicted proteins | sample Ectturendosymbi4_FD_19872 | JGI IMG/M metagenome (IMG submission 19872) | reverse complement strand
TGGATCAAGCAGCCTATTCAAAACTCCCGAAATGTAGTGGACTCAGTGACGAATTTACGCATAGGCCAGGTAGGCCATGGTTTGGGGCCCCGCACTTTTGGGGCCTCGCGCTTTTGGGGCCTCGCGCTTTTGGGGCCCCGCGCTTTTGGGGCCCCACGCTTTTGGGGCCCCGCACTTTTGGGGCCCCGCGCTTTTGGGGCCCCGCGCTTTTGGGGCCCCGCGCTTTTGGGGCCCCGCGCTTTTGGGGCCCCGCGCAACTCCTTCCTATGACAACTTGCTGTATTATTAACTTAAAATTTGCGAAAGTGCGCAGAGGCATGAATTCACAATCTACTTTGAAACGAGCAAAAATGCAAACGCCTGTTCTAGACTCTTATTAGTAGCCTACAGTAGCAACACGATAATGTTGTTTGCTATGCAATATAAGAATTACAATACTGCTTTTCACCGGAATTCTGCAGTGCCTGGTGGTCTTGCGTCGTTGCGAGCTTTTTGTCAGTGGAATATTGAACATCAAGTAAGAAAGTGCTGTGTGAAAGGCTTGATACTGAGGAACGTGGCTGGTACAAGCTGTAGCGCAGCCAGCCCAAAATTAAGGATGCAAATGTTTCAACTTGCGAGGAACAGTAGTTTGTTCGGGACACTGCCTGTCAAAGCACAAAATGACAAGACATGCCAGAAATTTTTGGGGAGCATGGTCCCCTTGACCCCTTCGGGCTATGCCTGTGGTTACAAGAAAATAATGAAAAAGAAAGAACAGTACTTAAGTACTTCAAAAAGCTCGCAACAAGACTGTCAGGCACTGCAGAACTCCGATGAAAAGCAATATTGTCAATATTGGATGCTATTTGTGGCTGCTACCATTTAGATTGCCCACAAACAGAGGTTGCTTGTTGAAGCTCTATATTAGTGGTTCTTAACCTTTTCCTACCACGTCTCCCTAAGTATTGTCCTTTGTCTCAAGCCCCTAACTTGAATAAGCTGTAAGCACAAATGTATTTATTGGTAAATTTCATGATTAAAAGTTCCATGTTGTAGGGCGCGCAAGGGCTCACGTCCCCCTGGAAATTTATTGCCGCCTCCCTGGCCGGTTAAGAACCACTGCTCTATATCTTAGTTAAATCAACTATAAGAACAGTTTCTCTTGGGTTTTACTTGGAAACACGTGTCGACACTGAGCTCACTTCATATGGTTAGCTGAGGGTGTTGCAAAAATACTTTGCTGCTGTGCAAAGTTTGTCTTCATGCTGTTTACCATCAGCCTATAGCATATAGACTTGAGGAATAAAACGAAATATTTTGTATTGCTTGGAAAATGATAACTTAAAAACGGCATAAATAAACCCTGTGTCCACCGAATGGATTGTGCTTGTTTGGTTCATAAAATATGTGGTTACTATAATTACAACAAAGGAGTGTGCACACAGCTAATGAGATCGACAATTACAAAGGACGATACATTCGAGGGCGGCAACACAGTCCCGCATGAAAATGTATGTATCCGAAAAATAAACCTACAAAAAAATACTAAAATCGCGGAAATTTAGTGAAGAGAACTTCTGAGCTTCACGAAAGAGCTATAAATTCCAAGAAAAGATCTCATTGCCATTTGTTCTTGAGAAACATATAGGTAAAGCTTTTTAATTTTTGTTGAAGGTCTAAGGCAATCGCGGAACCAATGTCGGCACCACAAAGGATAGATTTTTTAGAGGGCGCTACACATAAGGGGCATACTTTAACGTTTTTCAGACAAACGGCTAAATAGGTCACACCTGCCTGGGGCCCCAAAAACTAAAATGGCCAAGGGTCCCGCGATCCCTAAATCCGTCCCTGGTAGCGGTGTTGTGTTAATCATAGTCATGCCAAACGTTGCAGAAATGTCGCTTTTTAAGTGGATCTTGTCAGTTGTCATTGAAATAAAAAATTATGAGGCAGCGGTTACTTTGGTGTTGGTATTTGTATTTGGATTGCACTTCTTCTGTGCTAGTAAAACATATCCCAGGTCACTAAAACCTATTCTAGACTGTTTTCGGTCGTGAACTGCATAGAAAATAGTTGTCAGCTGGTGTTCTTCGTTTCATCCTAGATTCCTGGAACTATTACGAAATTACTGACATGCTGGTTTTTCTATCCGCACTTTAGCTAGCATTAGCACTCCCAACACAAACAAAGAGCTATAGAAGAAACAGGAAAAGAGTCCATTTAAATTTAGAATCGAATAAAATAATCGAAACGCTACGTAAATTTTTGTTTGTGAAATGAAACTATCTGCTTTTCAGTCAATGCATTGGAAAGGCCACGTTCAGTTTTTTGCGGCTTTTCTTGGGCAAATGTGATTAACAGTTGCATACTGTTTTTAGTTGTGAAGCTACCCTGCAACATGGGATGAATTCAAAAGCTAGGTCAGCCAAACCTTACTTTTGTCAAGCAGCCAAAAAATATAGCGGTGTGTTTGTGTGTCCTGTGTAGAGCTCCTAACCACGAACACGTTTTAGATATGCCATGTTCCTATGAAGCCAAAAAAATGATTTTCCAAATTGCGGTATTGCAAATCCTTCTCTGTCTTAACGTACTTGCAAGACTGACAAATATATATATATTTAAAAAGAGTGTTATAATTTCAGTGAAGGTGGAATGGAAGAAAACGTTGCAACTTCAGGTCTTGTAAGTGGCCTCTTTAATGGCGTGACATTTTTTGGGTAAGTGCATGCTGTTTTTGTCAAGACACGTAAACAATCTGGAATTGTTTGGTGGTTGATAGTGTCCGAAATATAGGTGTTTTCTTTTTCTTCACTGATATCACTCTCACTTAACTTTGGCTTGAAAGCTTTTGAATATATGGAAGTAGTTTTGTATCAAAGAAAAGTTGTTCTTTGAGGTTGGGTTCAGAGTGCAAAGTACAGGTTGGGCTTAACGATTAACCACCCACCACTTTTATTTGACATCTGAAAAATTTCCGGTGATTCCCCTTCAGTATTTTTGCCGTTGTAGCTTGAAAGATGTTTGTAAAATCTAAAGTTTGATATTACACAAGAAAAACACCTCACCCTTTTTCCTCGCAGGACAGTTCTGTGTGTTAATTCATGTACATTTGCAGAGAATTCATTGGTCCCGCGGTAGAAGGTGCACTAATGGACCAATACAAATCATACAAAACAGTCAGTTCAATCTTTGCTGCTTTCATTTTTGTTTCCGTAAGTAAAACTAATACATCGGAGATCTTATAGCATGCCTTCAAAAACTATTTTGTTGTCTATTTACCACAAATGCCAGCGTTGTTGCGTTTACTTCTTGCCTCCGATATTTGGGATAAATGACAAAATGAAATTATTGCTCTGTGTTGAGGCAATGAGTGTTAACGAGTGCTAATAAATTCAGCATTTGGATAAAAACTCTGTTAATTTTTAGGATATTGCAATGATCACTACTTTTTAGGTGGCTTGTGTGTCTTCATTCTACTTCATTGATTGGCACAAAACCAATCGTGCAAGAAATCTCAAGTGACCCGATCTTGCTCGCGACAATGAAATGGCCAAGAAGCAAGATTGCAGAAGCTAAAGTTTACTTGTGATTCAGCATTATAATATATGACCGTGTTCGTTCAAAGTTCGGCTGTATTTTAAAAGAAAAGACCAAGAAGCAAATACATCTACTTTGAGAAATTTTACTCTGAGAATGCCAAAACCGAGAGGCTAGGCGAGATTTCGTACGTAACTGCCTGCCGAGCTGGCACAATTTCGCTTTGTCGTAAGGTGAAGCAGGTAATTGTGTAAGGTTGCTAGGAGCGATAGCAAGCAGATCTAATTCTAGACTCGATGCGCGTCACGCTGACTGCCTGATAACAGCGTGAGGTTAGCGGAACAAATCGACACTGTTCGTGACGATACGCCTACAGTTATAGGAAACGAAAACAAGCGCTACATTTGGCGAACGTGCATTCGTGCTGTAATATGAAATGCAGCCGACGCTTAAACTTAGGTATAGAACGCACATCGCACCAGTGGCATATCAAGGGGGGCAGGGCCCGGGTGGCACCTTCAGGGGGGCGGCGCTTTGTTGATTGAAATTTTGTTTTTGAAAGGAGTTAAGGGTTGTAACTCCTTATTTTTAAAAGTTTTAAAGCTCTAATTCTTTCAGTTTTTGTCTTTAGAAGCCCTAGACTGGAAGGCTTGCCTAGAAAAAACAAATGTGGTTGTTGAGTGAGTAAATCGATGAAACGTTTACTCAAAAATCTGGGTCAAATCCAATGCAGTGTTATTCTTGAAACATAGCTTTTCAACGCACTTACTTGGAGGCAATTGTGTCCCAGCCCCTACACCTTTTTCTCCAGAAAAGCCGAAGCCATTTTCCCTATCCCAGTAAAAAGACCGACGGGAGACTAGCAAATATTCTGGACCATTAGTTCGAGCTTTACACTACCCCTCTCCTCAAAATCTGATAAAAAATGCCCTGCATGAAATAACGGTAGTCAAGGCAGTCTTATTCCTTTCTCCTATCGTTCGATTCTTAGCAACGCCCAAACGGCACATATCACCCGACAGTTAGGCTTTGGCGACTAACATTTCTTATCACGTTTCATGGCACTTTTTAGTGTTCAATGGGATATTTTCAATAAGTGCCACAAGCTATAGCATAGTCCAGTGAAGTCCACCTACAGGCCCGCGAGCCATGCGGCCCACCACAGCATTATCAGTGGCCCGCGGAAGCATTCAGGAAAATCTTCAAATCTGAAATTGTTGGAAAGCGTGAGAAATTACATTTGTCTCACTGAATTGCTTGCGTTGGATAAAGTGCATTTGCACAAGAACAATGCATATTACCTTTTCTGTGTGCCGTTATTGTTTTCGTTTTATTTATTTATTTTACGATCAAATTAGAAGGTAGGACCTCCGCTAACCTTCCGCTGGAGTACCTCATTGGATATCCTCTGTGTTTTTCGGTTCCCCGGCGTTCGTTGTCTTGAAGAGTACATCTGGCGCAATGAAGTCAGTACCGCCAAATAAATCTGTCTGTCTATCCGCGAAACGGGGCCTTCTGAAAGTGGCCCCATAGCTAAAATGATTGCCCATCCTTGCAGTTGGGTAATTTTAATTAGTAAAACTTTTTAATAAAAATGTGCAATAGTAATGGTGTTAGAGACTGCAGATAGCTTCTGGAAATTAGTCAGTAAAGATAGATTTCCCAAACAGGATTCGCACTAAAAATGCATTTGACGGTTAAAAGCACATAGATCGTTTTTAGTTTTAAACTAATGAACCTGTTTTCAAAAATCATTTTGTTGGAAGTGGCCCGGAAGTTGCCACATTCGTGTAAAATAGCCCGAAGGTCATAAGTAGTTGGCTCACGCTGGCATAGGCATTGGGTGGGCTTATCAACAAAATTTGTCGATTGAAGTAAAGAACTCTGCAAATGTAACGTTGTTCAGTTTCAGTAGAACTGCTGTTTTTCTGTATGACGTAATTGTGTTGGAAAATGTCGTTCTTGAAGCGAAATGGTGCAGTTGGTGTGTTTGCGAGGGTAACTTAGACCTGGCTGTACTGAATAAAGTTATTCAGCGCAATTACCTTAGAACATAGGACGTTGTAATCACTGCTGAACATTAAAAAGGCGCATGTCCCACCTGGCAGGTTTGGCAATACAGTTTTCGAAATAGACGTTGGTAACGAAAGAAGAGAAGTAATAACACTATGCACGTGTAATTTCATCAAGCCCAACAGCTAGACCAGGTTTGCAGGTTACGATGAAGGTTGCAGGTTTTAAGCCTATTTGACCTATTTTATCAAAATGTGTCCAGCACCTACATAGGGCCACAGGCAGTCCCGACAGAGTTAACGTTTGAAGCTTTTTATATATTGTAAGAGAATTAAAGACAGTGACGCCAGAGAGCGAGTGCATGACGGGGTCATTTCCCCCTTTCATAAAGGGGGCAACGGGGGCGGAGGTGCCTTTTTTGAAAGTATTACAGATAATATAATGGCTTACCAAGATCGAATTGAAACAAAATCATTTCAGCTGTTCGTGCACACAGAAACTTAGAATGGTTTTCTATAATTTCTGGTATTATTTTTGAGATCAACATCGCTTCCGGACAGAAACAAGAATAAGTGGCAACGATTTTTTTGTTTTTTATAAATTTACATTGTTATCAACTTTTATTAGTGCCTTCCCTTGTCCCACCGCTGCTCCGACGTCCCTGATTAAGCTCACGTGAAGTAAACAATGAAACGTTATTTACATCACTGAGATCATATTATCAAATTTATTGTTATAGCCTGCTATATGCAGTATATATACCTTTTTTAAGTTAAAAATGTGGATACTGCACGAAATGTTAACATACATAAATGTTTAAATCTGCAAGGTAGGTGTGCCGCCATCGCACCCCTTAATTTTTTTTTGATCCTTGGAATGAGCAAACGATTAAAGTCAAGTGGTGGGTTTAGCGGAGACTAAAAATCAACAGGGAAGGAAATTTGATGAAATATGCCGGGTCTATATGCATATGTAAAGAAAGTAGAAAAATAGGAAAAGCAATTATGAGGAAGGTGGCGACAAGCAGAAAAAGCAAGACTCATAATCGACTATGAAAAACAAGACCCATTTCAGTTTGTGAGTGTTTGATTGTGAACTTCACGATGCTTTATTAATCCTGAAATCTTTAAATAAGCATGAAGCATGGTATTCTTTCATTATAAATTCTTGCACGGAAATTTTAAGGGTGGAAAGGGCGGCAGTTAGCCTCGCTACGCCACTGCATCGCACACATTTTCCGACTAAAAAGCGTTTTCTGGTACATTCAATGTCGATAATAATTTGATTCTATAGCGCAGAGATTCTTCATAATGTGATCAACATTAACATTAGCCTGCTTAGCACAACATCTGGTTGCAGGAGATATGCATGCGAGAAGTCGCTTTCCGTTCTAGACAAAAATCTTAAAGGGCTCGTTCGATAGTTAGTGTTGCAAAACCACCCTTCCAGTGTCCAGACGCAGGATCATCACACGTTTAGCCAGGGGTGGATATTAGAGCTTAGGGGCCCAAGGCAAACTCGCAGAAAGGGGCCCCAAAACAAGTTGTTGAGGCGCCCTCTTTGGCACACTTGCACATAATTTTTGCATTATTTCGAAAAACATAATGACTTGCTTCAGAGCTTATTAAATATGGTTCTAGAGTGTTTCACAACCTTTTTAACAAAACAATGCAGAAACAACTCACGAAACTTTCAAAGGGGGGGCATGAGGCAACCGCCTCGTTCGCGTCCCCTAATATCCACCCTTCACTTAGCTCCTCAAACAACTAGTGAGGGGCGCAAAAACAGATGAGTTGCATGGGTGCGAAAATCACTGACAGAACGAACTATCTGTTCTAGTGATCAGGTTTTGGCAACTTACAGTACATCTCCATCACTGTCATAAAGGGTGCTTGTTGCGTATTAAAGGGTGCTTGCTGCGTATTGACACAGACTTCTAAAAACAGCTAGCAAGTTTGTAATAAAGCAATAAACACACTATCCTGACTGTCGATGACAACTGTAACGAATACCTGACATGCATCAAACACCAGAAATGTTAAGAAATGTCTCGTTGAAATAAAGTAAAAGTACAGTATGAGCTATTACAGGAAATTGACAAGCAACACAGTAATGACAACAGTGCATGACAGGTGTAACGGTCATCTACAAGCGATGCCCGCTCCATGGAAGAAGCCGCGCAAGTAAGGAAAAGACAGAGTCTAAAGCTGTATGCACACGAAATGCGTCCTGTGCGTTTTTTGAGCGCACGAGTCTGATTTCGTGACGTCACGTCCTATTCTGATGCATCTGGTATGGTCTGCGTTCGAGTAGAACCTGTGTCTATGTTGACGCACCAGACTCACTGCTCTAACTCACTTCTACTCGAATGCAGACCATACCAGACGCATCAGAAAAGGACGCTTAACCATAACATCCCAGCGGCGCAGAGGCCATTGGAGCGTTTCTTTTGCAGAATTGGAAAACGCGGTGCAAGTTCACATTCGTTTCTTCATGCGAAGCCCAAATCTTTCCGAGTTCGGGACCAGTGAAGTGACAGCTTCAAACGCACTTAGAAGATAGGTTGTTAGCAGGTGTACATTAAAACAACACCTTGCCCATGACATGCATACTGCTTAGTGCGCACAAAGCTTGCGGGAAAAAAGTCTTATTCAATACTATCGCAAAATATGCGTAGAAGCATGACTGGAAAAAGCAAGGGCAAAGGAAAGTAGTGCTTTTACTTCTACCGAAGTATCGTCGATGGATTGCAAAGAAAGTAACCGCTTAACTAAGACACGAAGTACCAACGCGTTTTTTGTAAATAAGAGCTCGGCTCTTTTGCACCTTGGTTCGACCAGAGTTAATATTTCCTACACTTAGACGTAGAAGATGGTTGGCTCCGAATTATAGGAGCCTGATCTTCCTCTCAGCGATTTTCCTTTCACAGGTGACACCACACATTTTGTTCGTCGTATACGCTGCAGCTGATCTAACGACTCGCTAAGGCAGGTCGCGGACGTTGCGGAAGCGCATTTTGGGAGACTTTCCCTCTTCATGCTTCTGGACAAGCATTCCAAAGAGAAACTTCGTGTCCGGTTTGATTCGTGAACAACTGATGTGTATCTGTTGTCGATGTCAGAATCCTATGAAAGAAAACAGAGATAAATGTCATGACGTTCACATCTTATGCTCCAGATTTACAAATTGAAATTGATAAACGTCTTAAGATTTTTCGTTTCTTGAAGCACACTTGTTATGATGATCTTACTGCACCCCTTTGAAGAAAAAAAGTAATTTCTATCTGGTCCGCAAACAAAAAAAGTTGCAGATCTTCTAAATTCCTAAATTTGTTACTTAGACAAAGATTTCTTGAAACTTTTGTACGTATGATATAGCTGAAAGCAATCACAGTTTTGACTTTTGAGCTGTGATGTAATACTGTAGAAACCGAACTTTCGAAACTGCTGGACGTAGTCCAAACTGCGAGAACAAGATTTCTTATCACAAGTCGGTCAATAACACTTCTGAATGTTAATTTCGTCAAACCCATTTTCATCCATTTTTGCCTACTTTTTTGGTTATTCCATCCCCGAGGATAGCACAAGGGTTGAACTGTTGCAGCTTTGCCATGCCGTATTGATAAAGCATTCAAAGTCTCGTGACGGGCTTGAGACATTTGAAATAGAGACTTTATAGACCGAGATTTACAAACAAGGGTCTCGAGACTGAAACGAAGGCTCGAGACACCATTACTGATTTTGAGATCTATTCAAACACAGTTCAGTAAATGATCATGGAATTTTGCTTTATCTAACTACTGATTTCAAAACTACAAATGTTAAGAACCACTTTACTCTGTTCAATGAACAGACTTGGACAACTAGAATTTTTTAGCTATTCAAAATCGGAATAAAATTACCAAATTCGCGAAACTAAATATTGAACTAAACTCCGAACTAGCATTACCTGTAAGCAAATCAAGTTCAATTCACTCGCATAATAATGAGAATGGTAAAGATTCGTACGCTAAGATTGGTGCGTTTCACACCGTGCAATTGTCCGAGGTGGCTGAAAGCTCATTCCCATGGAGCCGATGTTGCTGTCATGCGTTGGTATGGTACGTTATTTCTAATGTTCGTCACAATGCTTATACTGTGACTGTATGGTTAGTGTGTGTGATGTGATTGCACCATGGCACTTTTGTCTTTTCATGGCGCTTACCTTGCGCTAGATGTATTCTTGTATCACTTGCTGAAAAACGTTGGACATTTTCGTTAAAACCGGAAATTAGATAAGAAGTAAAATTGCACACAGAAGCTTTTCACAAATTAGAATCGCCAGCATTTCGATCTAATTCGTCTATCTAAATTAGTGGTCTTCAACTGGGGGACGATTTTGTGATGTACCAGATTTGGGGGTCAATTTCAGCTTCCAGGGAGGAGCGATATCTGCAGGTTAGAATATACTAAAATTCTGAATTGATTCCAAAAATAAAAACTATATTTGCTACTTTGGAACGAAATCATTTGGTGCACTTTCGACCCCATGGTTCGTAACAAAGGTTATAAAGCATAAGGTATAGCACTTGTGACGTAAAAATCAAACTAACGTTGTCCTGTTTAATGCTTCACTGCACTAACTATCCAAAGCCACGGAGAGTGATACTGGTTGGGAGCCAAGCACTGCGGTTCTGACGTAATTTCCAGGTATATTGTTAAGCCTAATATTTAAAATAAGACAAAATAATGGAGAAACTGTTGCAATAAGTAGTTTGCTAGTTTGTTGACCCAGTCGTTGCATGAACTGTGTAGAATGAAGGGACATCAAGCAATAACATTTGCAAGCCTGTATACATATCAGTACGCGCGAAATTTTGGCCTTTTCTTGTATACAGTAGCACGCATTAGTTCGATTTATTATAATTATATTGGTTGAAAGCGATCAAACTTGATACAGCTATCGGAAAATACCTAATCGGCTGAACACAACATTTTAAAGAGGAAGGTCAGTTTCTTTGAAGATATTAAAAAAGGCACAACAATCATAATATTGCTACCAATAAATCATCGTATCCACTTTCGCTGCGATAAGGAATAGTAATCAAATGTTGTCATGTAATTTAGCCTAACAATTTTTCCCCGTGAACTGTCACAAATCCCTCCAATTTTATGTCTTATCAATATTGCCTTGAAACAACGAAGACTATACGTCATAGTCTTCGGTAGAGCATTGCCAAAACATTGTTTCGTAGCAAAACACGTCATAGTCCGTTTCCGTCATCATGTGTTTTATAAACTTTGGTTCATAACTTGAGTAAAGCAATGTAACTAAGTGTATTCTATTGCAAAATTACAAGGAAAATGACTGTTGCGAGACGATTTACGTAGCAATTAATGGCTAGTAAAATTGATTACAGCTAGCTGCTAGCCGTAAGTTGTAAAACGTGCTTATAGTGCATTTCAGTCAGTTCGAGTGATTTGCTGTGCCTGTGAATATAACTGTGCTGTGTTCATCTGACTAATGACAGACTACTAGTACAGGAGGCTAGGAAAGGGATAACTTAGACATGCGACGCGAGTAAGTCCAACCACCCCAACCTTTGCTAAACTACCAATTCCAAAAAATCTTTTTCGCTACCTGTTGCTCAAGGCTTGTTAAGAAGTGACTCTGTTTTGGAAATCACGCCGAAAGTTGAATTGCGTAGAAAGTTATTGGGTGAAATGCCTTTTTTCCAGCTAACTCACATAAGCGGATGCGTTTCCACATTCAGGAATTTTTCATCGACTTCCAAAGAGATGATAATGAAGCTCGTACCATATTCTTAACAGGGATGGCCAGACTTTTGGATCAAGTGCAGTGAGCGTTTTCCGGAAGTTTTGGGAAAAGTTAAGCTATTATTAGCTATTATTAGCCTATTACTGAAGTGACCTACGACGTATGTTGCTGAGCAAGGTTTCAACCAAGTACTGCACATGCGTAATAAATACCGCAATCGTCTTGACATGAACAAGACCAGTGCAAACGCCACACGACTTAAGCTCAGGGGGCGGATCCGGGGGGGCAATTGGGGCAATCGCCCCCTAAAACCGACGAAAGTAACTTTATTCACTGTAATTTTGTTCAATTGGGAAAAGAGCATTCGTGATATAAGACCATTTTGCGGTCAATTGTTTTGTCACAGCAGTGTTGTGAAGTATACTTCATCTCTCTACAGTAGCGAAGCCATTATGAGACTTGACTACCAAATATTACTGCAATCGATCTCCCCCAACCTTATCGACTGGATCCGCCCCTGCTTAAGCTGACCAACTTGCAACCTGCTTTTAAAAAATTTACAGATAAAAAGCTAGGGCAAAGCTCACATCAGTTGGAACCAACTGTTTTTGAAAATGAATAACATTTTTTCTATAAATGCATTTGCATTCGTTATGTTTGTTCGTTTTTTTTGTGCTAACTACTAACTGGATTGCCCGTTTATATTTCATTAGCACTGAATTATTTTCAAAATAAAATAATATTTTAGACAACACTAAAATCATTGGTGGGGTCGATTTTTAAGCAAACTTCTTACAGGGGTGCGGTTGAACAAAAAGGTTGGAGACCACTGATCTAAATAGACAACAATAATTATTATCTAGTTGTCCAAATCTGACTTGACACAAGAAATCTTGCTTTGAAATACTACTTATTGCTTAAAACGTTGTATTTCGCGGGAAGATCAATCATTCATGTACTTAGATTTCGTCTAAAAGCTGTATCAATTTTGTTATTTTTCAGTCGACTTCTCATTTCAACAAAATTTTTTGCCCAAAGTTTGAGCTTTGCTACATGCTACCTGCGCTCAGAAAAAAGTGTCTTTTGCCAACTGCCTATGTCATTTACCCTAATCCGAGTGCAATTTTCAGAAATGAAAATACCCAAAAAATATTTAAAAAATATCAAAAAAGGAAAAACTCACGCATCACTCATCTAACTTTGTGTGCTGGGTATCTCAGCTTTCGAAATAGATATTAAACTGAAATCAAGGAAAGGTAAAACTGTTTCTTACCTCGAATGTCTTGAATCCCTCTAACGTACTCTGCAGTGAGCGGTGACGGGAAAGATGCCTTTCTGAACTTCGCAGACATTGCTTTGACGTTACAGTCGAGTCTTGTACTGAGTACGGCGGGCTCCTTTCCGTCACAGCGTCATGAGATGAACACGAACAGGTGCTAATAGAACTTGTTGATGGAACCCGTGGCACACGTTTGTTATAAGAAGCCGAAGTCATGTCACATGTGTCGGAAACCTGAGTAGCAACTTCCCGTTTCGCTGACTCTCTGTGTGTTTCAAGAGCAGAGTCCACCTCGTTTGTGTTTCCGTCGTCGGCTCTCACGGGCATTCGTGGGTCGCGAAAAGCAGCAACGCCTCTGTGGTCATTTCCTTCAGTTTCTTTGTCAGTAGAAGTTGCTTGTTGGAACCTATTTGTTCGAGGAGTTCCTCGAAGGCTGTCCAGTGTCTCGTAAATTGGTTCCGGTGCGCTGACTTCTCGTGCTCCAGGACTTTCTTCTCGTTTCTTCAATTGCACATAAATGTTTTGTTCCGTTTGGCGAGGCCGTTGACGAAGATTTCGAAGGTAATTAGCTCGACGTATAGCCCACACTATGAAAACGATAGCAGCCAGTGCCATGGCGCCCAGAACAGCACCTATGATGATGAACGGGAGGTCCATGTACAGTTAGACCTGTGTGCAACAATCTGGTCTTGAATTCTCCGCACGTGTACAGGTTATAATGCTGCTCATCTCAAAAAGGATGCTCAACTCAGGATAAAAAGCACGAGTCATAAGGTACAGCACGTCAACTGCATAAATGTACAATGTATGCATGTTATATGCGGCTGAGCTAACAAACGCCATCAGCAACTACTCAGCAACTACGCGGGACAATTGTTCTATGGCCGTTAGAAAGGTTTGTTCGATGTAGGTACTACCGTACTAACTAGTACCTACATCGCACAAGATGTTTTTTGGCCATATATAAAGATGAAGCCATTTTTAATCTGTGGGCAATGCACAGCGAGGAGCAAGGCGGTAGTAAACTGCACGTCGGTATAACACACCATCAATCCTAACTCCAAAGCACACTAGGAGTCAGTTTGGCGAATTCTTTGTTAAAATCTGTTTGGGCAGAGCTAATGAAAATGTCTCAGTTCAGTGCAAAATATACTTTGAATTAAAAAATGTTCAACAAAGTAAAATTGCCAACCAATGTGAAATTCCACTGATACAATATTTTGCAGACATTGCAATCATGTTCCTTTTTCTCAAACTTTTCTTTTTTTATCCCTCTTTGAATAAAGTTTTCTGTAGGCCTGCTTTCTCTATGCCAGCTGCAAGTTGGATTTGTATTTGAGTTTCACACTTAGAATCTGGTATTTTTGAGGAAACTCCAAGGCCTGAAGTTGACCTAATATAATTAATGTAGGGCTACAAAGGCAGATTGTGAAGCGATCTGGAGTATAATCCAAGATTTCAACCAACTGAAGGAGTTTCAAGTTTTGGTTACCCGTTGCATAAAGAAAACAAATCTGATTATCTGTTACAGCGGTACCGTTATGATCACCAAAACCTTTTTGACAACGAACAAATGGACAATATTGGTTATTTGTCACTGTACATTTGCGTTCGCATATATTAAATATATGAGTCGTTTATTTGTCAATGTCATATGTTGCGCAAGGTTTTTGTCGCCTGGACCATTCTACTGGAGTGTGAAAATAAAAAGCAGTCTCAGCAAATACACGAATGTATAAAATACAATCTCCACAAGTACTCGAATGTGTAATACAAAACTCTTTTAACTACTGGTGTTGAACTAAATTGAGATACTTTGTAAATCTTACGCTTTGCTCTAAATACCCGCAGGACTTCGAAGTTTCGGCTTACTAAAAGGAATGAGTATAGCAGATCCACTTTTGCCTTTGCTTGAAGTGATACTTCTGCTTCTTCGGTTATTAGATGTTTATGTTCTTCATTTAGTCTAGTTGGTTTTCATTCGTTTATTACTAGCGCGGGGAACTGTCTTCATAAGTAAAGAACTTAAAGATTATATCTCCAGGCGAGAGGAATAGCAAACAGTCATACTACCCCCTACCACCCGACTGGAAATTCACAGTCTGAAAGATACAACAAAACTATTTGGAATACGATTTTTATGCTGCACGCCAGAAACTTAAGCTTACATCTTTGGGAGGATTTGCTTCGCGAAGCCTTGCGCACTGTGCGAATATTGCTCTGCACAGCTACGAGTCAATCACCTCACGAATAGTTCTTTCCCTTTCCTCCAAAGACGATGCTGGGGGCTTCTCTCCCTTCCTGCTTGTTCACACCGGGCAAGGTTATTCTGAAAAAGTTTGTGCGCAGTAAAAACGAACCTGTGTGTGAGGAAGTGGAGATACTTGACGATAAATCCACGGCCTCGTTGGTACGTTTTCCTGACGGGAACTGTAATCTCTACAGCGGACCTAGCACCATCTGCAGATCCAGCGACGAACGAGCTTCAGATACTGCAGTTGGCACTAAATAGTCGGGTGACAAAGCCGTGGGCGATTCTTTCAACGATTGGGGTTCGAGCGAAGAAACTACTCTCGAAGCGCATAAAAGTTCTATTGATTCTGAGGCGCCTTCTGAAACTTTAGATGAGCAACCTCTAAGACGTTCTTGGAGAATACGTTGTCCCCCGGACCGTTATGGCAACGGTGTCCCTCATTAAATGGGTTTTCGGGTTTGGAAGGAACGGTTTTTGGCTTTTACTTTCGCGCAGTATTATGTTTCAAAGGTGAGAGGAGTGTAGTGAAGTGCAACGTGCGTGGGACCATTTCGTTGTAATGGCCAATTAATCAATCAACGCATTCTCTTTCCGTGCGCCCACTCGTACCGCTCCCTTAGGCCAGCATTGCGTGTTTGGTGTTGCGAGTACTTGCCCTCGTTTGATCATCGGTGTTGTGTCGCTTTCAAACATTGTTGCTTTCTTACCGTTATCTTTCTTCAAATGCCTTAAGTTTCAACTTAGCCACACTTGCAGTGAAATAAAGCCTGATTGCCTATATATCTTGTTATGGTCTGTCGCTGTTATCGGGTTACTACACTCACGCAATGTCGATTAGTTGGAAATTGTCATTCGGTTGACTGGCCACACTTGAGTGTCATATCTGCTAAACTGCTGCATCAGCACTCTTTGTGACTAATCTGTCAGATATAGCGCTTCACGTGTTAATCTTTCCGATTTAGCACAAGATGCGTTATATCTGTCAGATATAATACTTTGTGGCCAACTGATCGGCAGCGAAGCATGTCAAAACGCTACAATTTTCTTGTATTTTACAAATATTACTTGAAAATTAACCAACTTTCTGCTGATTAGATCGGGGAATCGGAACTAAAAGCCCATTGTTACTATTTTATTTCTTCATCATATCTCAAGTTGTTTCCTTGCTGCTTCGCCGCAATATCTCGCAGTGGAACCCACAAAAAATTTTCAGTAGAAACCGGCAAGCTGAAAAATGTTGCGAAACACTGAATAGCAATTTCTCAGTTATATCTATCCGATATAACACTTCATGTGTTATGTCTGACAGTTGTAGCGATTTAGCAGATTGCGTGTTAAATATGTCCGATACTATATGAACTTCATATTTTACTAACGGCGCGCCATACACCGCTGACATTGCTTGCCGATTCGCTAATTTGCATCTTGCAGAAGTAATGACTGTGCTCAGCGCCGGCCCTAGACAGTTCTGCGCCCTAGGCAAGCTTCAATATTCCCGCCCCTGTTACCAGGGGTGTAGTGCTAAAAAAAGAGGTGTGGGAACGGCGTTCCCACACCAAATAAAAAGGAAGACTGCACTAAATTCGAGTAAAGTGAGCATTCGCCTACAAGACTTTCCACACCGGATCTTTCTGTTTCACTGTAGACTTTTGACCAGCAGTGAGAATCTGCGTGTTGCCAGCACGTCTGTGAGATAGCAGCCATATTTTAATGTAATCTAGTGCAAAGAGGTGTGGGGACGCGTTCCCACGTCAAAAAAGGTGTGGGAACGCCGTTCCCACCACTACACCCCTGCCTGTTACGCGTCGCACTAAATCAATCGGGATATGAAAACCAAGTAAAAAGCTGATTCTGCGCCACCTGAAGACTGCGCTCGAGCCGTTCGCCTAGTTGGACTAGTTGAAGGGCCGGCCCTGATTGTGTGCAAATCAAATAGACAAGGATACTTTTTAATGGCTGTTAAAAAGTGCAGTAGGAATGTTATGCAGTGACAGTATGCCTAATACTGATCAACAGGTGGCATCCTGTTTTCCACTGGTAAAACTGCATCAACGAATCCTGAGGCTGCCGCGTCTAGAAAATGTATGGCGCAATATTATGAGGGCGAGGGTATGTTTTTTATGAGGCTGAATTTGAAAATGTTTAAGGAAAGGGGCATTTGTTGGAACAGTTTGTCTAAAAACGTATTCATCTGTCTAAACTCAGGTCGACAAATATTTAAGAAACAATCATCTCTGAAGCAAGATTAACAGGAGCGTGAATACCTTCTGTGTTTGCATTTTTATGCAACGCAAACTCACTAGATTTCGATCTTGTGTGTAGTACTGAACTGATATGACAGCACACATTAACATTTTCCACATAAATTCAGGAAGAAATTCTTTTTCTTTGAAAGCTCTAATTTCGGAATAACTTTTACTATAACTGGCTTCCACAAAAGCGACGAACAGTAGTGGTCTTAGTGGGTGTGCAGGGTGTGCAAAATGGGGGGCCCCCATTTTCAATTTACGCACTTTGAGGGGNCCCCCATTTTTAGTTTACACGCTTTCAAAAATTTGAGATTTTGTTTATGATTGTATTTTTATTATAATGATTNCACAATACAACTTAATTTGTTTGCTCCATGTTGTCATTAATAATATGTTTTAACTCATTTGGATTTTCAACCTGAAGATATGAAGCCAAATTGAAATGAAATATAAACAGCTTTCTGTATGTTCATGGGACCAGGGGTCCCAGTCAAAATGTAAAATGTCCTCAACCAAGATGCTAGGGTCCCCTAATCAAGGGATAAGAAGTCCTATTAGTCTTTGGTTAAACATAACTAGCCTGCCTAATGTGCATTCAATGGACAATGGGCCCCAGACAAAAGGTAAGATGACAACAGGTAACAACATGGATAAGGTGCCCAATACTATTGAAAAAGATATGGGTGCCTCAATCAAAATTTAAGAGGTTTAAACTCAGTAATATTGAGCCCTTCCTTTTATGAATCATTTTGCTCAGTAATATTGAGCCCTTCCTTTTATGAATCATTTTGCTTCTTACTACCGGTAGTTGCAAGGTTTAACTGGTAGCCTGCCATTCTTGCTTATAAATCTACTAATTTCCCAGTGTACATATCCTTAAGCAAACTACCATGCACAGAAAGCCATTGCAACAAACCTAACTTTTAAGCACATGGCCTACCAAAGATTTGTAGTGTTGTGATACCAACTTGTTTACGATTTTACTGTCAAAAGTGTAGTGATTGTAGCTTATAAAGGTCAAACCAACATTGAAAGCTGATTAAAACATGCGACAATACTACATATTTCATTCATTCCAGTCTCATCATAAACATTATGGTTGGTTTGTTTCTTCTCAAAGTATTTACTGGAGATGAAAGGCATGTTTACCTGTAGGCCTACTTTTGGACAATGAAAATCAAAAACAATAAATTCTTACAAAGCTAAACTTGGACCCAGGGTAACTCCATTGTTCAAACAGTTATGTGAGACTGGTTTTGCTTGAGAGAATTATATTGTAAACACCAAT
>JGI24159J19872_10004164_pt1 | contig 18359 bp, 11 predicted proteins | sample Ectturendosymbi4_FD_19872 | JGI IMG/M metagenome (IMG submission 19872) | reverse complement strand
AATGCTATGAGGTATAGATATGCCTAGCATGGTAGCCTATGCCTAAAAATGACGAGTCAAGAAAAGGGATTGTATCGATGAAAGTCAGACTAATTCTGTAACTTTGGTGACATAATACATAAAACGTATTTCATTGGTCATAGACAAGACTCAGCATTTAAATAAGTGCAATATAAAATTGCGATGGATTTGCGAAACTCCACTGAACCAAAGTATTCAATACAGTAATCTGCAGTCCCAAAACGGAATCGAAAGTTGCGAAGAAGTTCAAAACATTATTATCAAATCCAATCCAAATCTGGTTAAGCAGAAATTATAAAATTCAAATCCATCAAAATGTAAAAACGCTGCAAGATTCAAATCCAGATCCTATTCCATGTTCACCTCTGGTCAGTTTTGGGATCGTGAAAGGCAAGGATTTAATGTAGCAAGGTTAGACTAGATTGTGGAGTTGACTGAGAGTGAAAGAGTATAGCAAAATAGAAACTGCTTTAAACAAAATACAGATCTAAATAATCTGGTAACTGGATTGCTGAAACAACATTGGGCGCACATTTTTGCCCACTTGGCGCCATTTTTCAGCTTTTGGACACCATTTTTTAGCTTGTTGGGTGCCATTTCGCAGCGAAAAAACGTAGGAAAAATGGTAAATTTCATTTGACTCGACCTTGCAAACCAATGACTCAAAGTGACTCGACAGTTCTTGCGACTCCCTCTGACTCGACTTGAAAAATTTGGATGACTCTGACTCGAAGGTTTGTGGCTCTTAGTCGACTCTGACTATAAAAATATGACTCGGTCTCATCACTGCCATTTAAATTTCATTTGGCTCGACATTGAATCGAGTTTGCAAACCTCGACAGTTTGCAAACCTCGACAATGACTCGACAGTTTTTGTTTGTTTGTTGTTTTAATTTAGGTGGCGGGAATTGGCGGCAGGCCGATGCCTGAATTGTGCTTCTTGCCGGGGCGATTGGGGTGAACGCTCTTGCCAATGCAGCGCTACGACAATTCACTCAGTGGCCGTGGATCGAACACCCAACCCTCCAATTGAGAGGCGGACACTTTACCACTGAGCTATTGCCGCCCCCTGTCGACTCGATAGTTCTTGTGACTCGACTCTGACTCGACCCGACCAAGACGTGTGTCAACTCGAAACAATGTTGGATGACTCTGACCCGACTCTGACTTGAAGGGCTTGCCCCGCTGACTTGATTCTGACTCGACAAATTTGATTCGGGCACATCACTGCTTTACTGTGTCTCCCATTCAAGATCGTTGAGAAACTGATCTACATTTCATCGATCCTTTACTCCCGCAGGAACAGGCGGGATTTCGACACTGGAGTTCGATCGTAGATCAGTGAGGTCACCTTGCCAATGCAAGACATCGAGGATAGCTTTTCGACTAAAAAGAAGGCCAGGGTTTGTTTGTCAAACTCACAGCAGCCTGTAACACTGTATGGCATCGCGGCTTCACCTGCAAGCTATTGCGATTGCAACTGGCAGGCACATGGTCCGCATGATCTTGGAGATGGTGGCAATCGCAGTTTCATTCTCACCACAGGTGACAACAAACAGAGCGGGTTACGAGGCCTCATGGATGCCGTCCCACAGAAATCCGTCCTTCACCCCTTCTCTTCAACATTTCCAGACCTCTGCCTGCCAACCGCTGCCTCCAGGAAGTATGCATACGCCGACGATACAGCAATCATGCATGCTGATGGAGACTGGCAAGCAGTGGCAGGATTGCTAAGCAAAGACATGGCAACTGTAGATGAACACGTCCAGACCCGGAAATTTAAGATCAGAACTGCAAAAACGGTGTCGGCAGTCTTCCATCTCAACAATAAGGAAGTTAAATGTGAGCTGAAAGTCAACTTTAACAACAAAACCCTGCCCTTTTGCTCCGAGCCCACATACCTGGGACACTCCCTTATCGCGGACGCGGACACATCTAATCGCTTCGCAAAAAGCTGACATCACGCGCCGCACACTTGAGGCGGCTCGCTAGCTTAGTCTGGAGTGTTGGAGCAACAACGTTGCGAACAGCCACCTTGGCCCCGGTCTATTCAACAACAGGGTAGACGTACTGCGCTCAGTGCTGGTACCGTAGTGCTCACACCCGCCTAATTGATCCTATCATTAACAACGCCTTGCGAACTGTAATTGGATGCCTGCGTCACACAACAACAGACAATATTCCTTTCATAGTCTCCACTTGTTTTTCTGCAAACGTTGAGCGCTATTTTTTGAAGTCAAACCATGTTGGGCGCCATTTTTGCACATATTTTCCAGGATTTTGCCTAGATATTTAGGGATTTTGATAAGATTTTCAGGGATTTTGCCCAGATTTTCAGGAATTTTGCCCAAATACTCAGGGATTTTGTCCGGATTTTCAACAAATCTCAGCTTTTGGGGGTGCGCTTGCACCCCTTGCAGCCCCGCCTCGTGCATCACTGGCAGGAATGCACGGAATCTCAAACTGAGACACCCATTTGTACCCGCCGCCAGAGATATGTTTTTATTATCCAATTTTGCATTGTTTTCAGCAAATGATATCCACATCAGATCCGAATCCTGTTTTGGTTGACATCATACTATCCGCAACCGAAAACTATCCAAACGTGCATCGCTAGTAGTGCAGAAATGGACGCGGATGCATCGCATGGAAAATTTAAAAGATCTTTTCGAAAAGAATAAATAAATAATTGTGCAATGTGGAATTATCTCCATGAGGTCAAAAATGACCAAAATTTGTTTCACAGCCCAAATCCCGAAAATATCGAGTAAAGCGCTTCGGATCGGATATCCTTCTCTGTATCCAGTTCCTGCTTAAAAGCAATTTTCGGATATCCGTATACGATTGAAAACTTACTATCCTGCCGCAGATCCAACCGGAAATGCAGATTTTGATCATCTCTGCCCACCGCATAACAATTCATCAGTTCATCTGTTCATCTTGTGAGTATCTGACAACAACAAAAGTGCGGCACACTGGGCGGATCACCAACGGAATTCGAAGTGAGCGGACAACTCTACAAGACTCCGCACTTTCATCCCCTACACCGGCACCCCCCTGGAATGACCCTCCCAAGAACAGCTTAGGTCCGGCTTAACCGCCTCCCCACCGGCGTCGGACGTTTCCGCTCCTGCTTGTACAAATGGGTATTGCCTCCTCTGCGGCCTGAGAGTGTGCCGCAGAAGAACAAACCGTCGACCATGTTGTTCTCCAAGAAGTTCATCTGAGGACAACAACGTAAGTGCGGCGCTCTTGGCGGATCACCGATAGACTGCGGAGTGGTTGGAGATCACTAAAAGACCCCGTACTTTCATCTACAACATCGGCACCCACCCTCCTTGAATGGCCCTGCCAGCAGGGGCGTAACGATGGGGGAAAGGGGGAACAATTCCCTGGGCGCTGAATCCCTGTGGGGGCACTGAATCATTGCGGGGGGCGCCTAATGATTGTGAGGGCGCCGAAAAGTCCCAACAATGTCACAAGTACTTTCTTGAATACAGTGCAGTTGGTTACGAAAAATCTCAGATTGGAACATGGGGGCGCCAAACTTGCTCTTGCCCTGGGGACATCTCACGTCGTTACACCCTTGCCTGCCAAGAATAGAGTATGGATCCGGTTTAACCGCCTCCGACACCGCTCCTGCTGATACAAGGTCCCTTCTGCGGCTTGTGAGCATGACGCAGAACAGACTAGTGACCATGTTGTCCTCCACTGTCCAATCCATGGACCTCCCTATCGAGTGCGTGCTCTGACGGTTCTGGATGACGAGAAAATCGAATGGCTGCCCCACACCTGTCTCACGACAGGGGCGGATCCAGTCAGTGAGTTTGGGGGGTGGCGATTTCAGTAATATTTGGTAGTCAAGACTCATTACGGGTCCACTACTACAAGAGATATGTGAAGTATACTTCACAACGCTGCTGTGACAAAACAATGAACGGCAAAATGGCCTTGTATCGCGAATGCTTTTTTCCTAATTGCAGAAAATCATGGTGAATAAAGTAACTTACGTACAGGTTTTAGTGGGAGTGATCGCCCCAATCGTTCCCCCGAATCTGCGGCCTAGCAGTGGATTGAAAGAACTGCTCATACGATGAAGAAGCGGAGTGTGACAGCCCAAGGCAACTAATCATGGAGATATTTGTAAAATCACCACAAAAAGAATACCCGTTCAAGACCACCCCTATAATCAGAGTAAGGCGAACAAGTACAGTAGTAGTAGAGTTATATATCCGCGGGTGATCTCTACTGCAACTTGAAATCTGTAGTGTGGCTGAACGTGTTGTTTGTTTAGTTTCAAAATTCTTGGCGACGCAGGCTGACTGCAATAGCCGAAATCACATTTATTTTATCTTTGTCTCAGACTCAAACTTCATAATACGAGGTTGGGCGCGGTGTTGAGTGTATGCTACTTAAAATTGGCCGAGTCCAATTCCGATTTCAATTCCAGGAAATTACCGGGAAACTGCAGAAGCTCCCAATAAAAAGCATCTACTTGTTCGTTCGGTATCGTAACGGGGGCAATTGCCCCCACAAAACTTTTAAAAACGTTATGTATTTGTTAAGTACAGCAACAAGTTACATCATTTCGCCCCCCCATCCGAAAATATCAGTTTGCTGCGGCCTGATTGGTACTAATGCTGGTTTTGAGAAGTCCATACAGGTGCCAGACCTTCAAATGTAGTACTTATTAATTCTTGTGTCAATTCTTTGGAAACCATCAGCTTAAGAATGCCTTTTCGAGACCGGCGACTTGCACGAATTTTGGTCAGGTTTTTCAATGTCTTTTGAAGTACAGTAGAAATTGTCTAATTCGTCAATTCGTTACTTTTTCGTCGGTCCCGACAGAATCCCTACCTTTTGTGTACATTTCTGTTCGTCTAATTCGTCACCTCTTTCTATCCCTGAGAAGTGTTTTGTTCGACTAATACGTCATTTGCAGTTTCGCTTTTGATGTTTAAGCAGCTAGTTTAACACGTGTGAGAATCTACACAAATTAAGGATTTTTATCTGATAAAATGTTTCACCTCGCAATTTGTTTATCGAATTTATGCACGAGGTGCGAAGCGCTAGAAAGTACGTGGAAAGTCTTTATAGTTTATTAAAGATTTAAAAGGTGCTGGATTAAAGGCACGAGTCTGGATAGAGTAGAGGAATTAAAGAGCTTAATTCATTAAACAACCATAACGTCATAAAGTTGCATTTTACTGCAAATAAAAGCACTATGTATACGAGTTACTATGATAAAGCATACGACCTGCTATGATAGAGTTTTTTCCTGTTTGCTTAATTCGTCCCTTCGCCTAATTCGTCACTTTTTTCTAATCCCCTTGAGGTGACGAATTAGGCAAATTCTACTGTACAACACTTGATCAAACAATGTCAAAAAATTAAACTATTTGAAAACAAGCTGGAGATTGGAGTACGGTTATAAGTGCATCAACACACTATAAATCAGTGTATATTTCACTGCACGATATGAAACCGACTGTTCCATTTCCTTGTGCGACAAGCAAATGCGTGTTTCCACATAATTTACATTCGCAGTGGACTTTCACTACAAAAGTATCAAAGCAGCCGCAGCAATGACAGATTTAATTTATTAGTTTTAACGCCGATTGGATAAAACGTTCACGTAAAAATTATTCTAAAAGTAAACAAAACGAAACAAAATAATCAAATTGGTAACCGCGTCACAACTCCTTTCGGAGCAGTTGCGACGGAACAACGAAGGGTGAAGCGACTTTGTCCATTCCGCCCTCCGGTCACGTGAAGCAGATTTGGGTAATACAGTAGCTACGAGGATCTCAGAAGATTTTTTCGTCCGGATATAAATGGCGATAAAACGACGCAAAACGATGCCTAGTTGCAGACAGGAAAGACTAGGAGGCGCAAAACCCCAGAGAGCTGGGACTCGCGCCGCGACACGAAGACGCGTGAAAACTGCTGGCGTAGCTTCGCGGGATGACCGAGCAGCGTGATAGGCGTTCGCGCGTCACCTAGCAACAGCTGCCCTACACTGCAGTAAAAACTAACGGCTGGGTTCATGCAGCGGACACAACACACGGAAAGAAGGAACTGAAAATTAACTTACGCGGCGATTCAACCACAAAGGGGGGCAGCTTGAGATATTAAACAGAAGCGCATCGTAGGGGGGCAACAACAGGCGCAACTTAATCTTGTTATTCATAGGCGTAGGGGTGCAAAAAAACGTGGGGTCGCTATACCATTTTTCCCGAAAAATACGTCCCTCCCCCGTAGTAGATTTTCACAAATTTACAGTGTAACTTCTGAAAGTAATAAAAATACACATCTAATTCAATATTCGCCCCATTAATACCTGAAAAGAGTTAGTGGCTAATGACTTTTTTTTAAAGATTACAATTCTGAAACAACTTTTTTCTATATTTCAGATGATTTTTGCCCCGAAAGCAAAATAGTTGGGGGGCTATACCCCTTCCAGCACCCCCGCTCCTATGCCTTACTTGTCAGCCGTTAGTGCAACGAAAATATGGCGCAATGCACAGATAGGTTACATTGTAAAATGGTGCTACACCATCGTCAACAATGAAAGTTCCGCATCATCTTCGGAGTCATATCTACCGAAACTCTATTCACACGTACTACATATCATGTTCCGCGAACCTTACTTGAAATATGAACTCGTTTCCGAACATCAGCTTTCATTGTTTCTCAATAACACACATTCGGTTTAAGTCATATTTTGCTTTCCAGAAGATCGCGAATGATTTAGTGGCAGGTTTGAAACTTTCATGCGCAAAATCGTTACGCCTCGGAAAAGGAACGAGTCGTGGTTCCACGCGAGGCCACGAAAGGCCTTGGCCTAGTTCTAAAGTACCGTCCCTCCCATCTGTTTCGGATCCCAGCTTCCTGCGCTCGTTTTAGGTTAATTTCTACGATGCGGTGCAGTTCGCCATCGTGTTATGTATCTTATCCACTTAAATGGTTATCCATTTGGATGAAGATTAAAAAAAATGAAGTTGTTGCAACATGCAGCAAAATCAGCGCAAATCTCGTCGTTGGTAACCCCCGCCTCTTTCGAACAAAAGCCGCTAACAGATGACGGGGAACATCAATACGCAAAGAAAGACGTCTAAATGCGTCGTGGATCGATGACAAACGTATGCAATACAATTCGTCTACAGGCGGAAAAACGAAGCGCAGTTGTGAAGTTAATTTGCTTCTGGCCTCGGACGTAACAAGTGAAGGACAATTAAGCGTCGTTTAACCTGAATGATTTTGTCGTGGGTGATGATGAGGTTTGAAAACAACGTTTCATCAAAGACACCCAAAATCCACGCAAGTTTTTAACCCAATGCCTGACTGAGACTGCAGTTGTCTCAGCTTCGAAGGAAGAGCTGCAAGTGACTTGAAGACCTTCGCACAGGGTAAGCGTGCATTGCTGGGATAGCGATTCCATTGCGAGTCGCAACTTGAGCAACAACGAAGGTGCTCAGTGACAGTGTATGGGCAAAAAATAATCGCAAGTCAGGCGGTTGAGCAGTGATTGCATCCGTTGTGGATGAGAGGAGGTTCAAATCCGCACAAACATCACCGGGGATACCAACAAGGACAGGTTACTGAACAAACCGCGTTCTGCGTGGGCTGCAGCAAATAAGTTTTTCCTTTTCCGCGCAAAGTGAACTGGATGTGGCAGTTGTGAAAACGCGGATCGGAGTCAGGTTGGATTCCGGATTTTTCGGGGAGAGGGCAGGGAAATTGTTTTAACCTACAACTCTATAATAGCTATTATATACGACGTAGTGGGTATGCTAGAAAGAAAGCACATGTTGTAAGGGCATGACCGTTTACCAATATAAGAAGGAAATCTTGGATAAAAAACGAAGTTTTGGAAGACAAAAGATTTCGAAACTTGACAAAAACAGACTGAAAACGTCAGTACGATTTGTGGAAGAGTGGGTCTGAACAAACCTTCATGCTTTCCTTTTAGTTTCGTTTAACACAAACTACACCTACAAGACAAAGTGGCAGCATAAACAAACTCATAATGAGCACATAACGATATCGCACAGGGAACAAAACATAAATCTGGGGCCAATATTTTCTGAGTTGGTGAAACCTGTATACTCAACATATGTTGAAACACTACTGAACCCTACAGCGGTTGCGTGAAGTTGTTAGTAAACGACTTTTAGTAGAGTCATTGAAACAGAAGTACAGAATTGCTTTTCAAGGATCGGCAGCACCACAGTATAGAATGACGTAACATCCTACGTCATGCAGTGAACACACGGACTGAGCAAGCCACAAGCTTGAGTCTGGCTGACATTCCAGCCCAAAATCGTTGAGTTTAGATAAACTCGTTGCAATCGTAATCGTCTGCTACATTAACATCTAATAGCACCTTCGTGTCTGGTAACAATCCCTAAAAGACTCGATGACGACAAACAGCAACTCACAAATCTTGCTCGGGGGGGGGGCATAACTGCAAAGGAACCTACGGACTTGCGCCGCATCGCAGGAATCGCCGAGAGCGCGCGTTGAAGCAAATCTCCTTTGTGCACGAAAGGATTAACTTTCGGTTAAAATCACTTCGCTTTTCTTCACACTGATGTATGCGGCGCTCGTCCGATTAAAAGCATCGCCACCAGCGCGCGATGAAGCGTGACGGGTTGCGTTTTTTGCAGGACGCAGCAAAGCACGGCTCCGCGTCACTCTGGAAGGTCCGCGCTGCTGATTGCGTTTTCCTGATACGTCACCGATGACGTAGGCTCTATTGCAAAACCAGGCAATGGAAGACGAGTTCGAGGCCTGGCGAAGGCAGCAGAAGATACTCGCAGAGGCTTTTAAACGACGCAGGACAAAGCGAATCGGAAGCAGGGTTTGCGACTAGATTATTCAAAACAGCCAATCACAGAGCAGAGACGTCATCTTCTTCGTTCACCGATCCTTCCTGTGAACAAATACGAACAACATTCTAACAACAACAATTTTGAGACGATGTGTCCAACCAAACACATTCACCCTGGCTTAAACAACAGGAATACTTTTAAATTAGTTGGCTTCGCAATACAGGCTACTTCATTTGGCACGACGTGAGTAACCTTCGCGTTGGGTAACTTGAAGCCTTTTTCAGGCTTTTAAAAACGTCAACAGAATTTGATAGAGGGGGGACATAGGAAGCAAACAAAGCGTTGGATGCGAATTGTGAAATGAATATGAAGGGGAAAACACAGTCTGTACTTTTGTTCAGATACGTAACAATCCAAAGTTGCATTACGATGAGGGCCTGACCTTGCTGCCGGCCAGCAGTGCAGTGGCCTCGTCCAGGGTGTGCTGGGCAGACATCGTTCTTTGAAAGTATTTGTTGGTCGGCGCTTCGTTGGAACGGTTCTGCTGCGACGATGATCCCCAGGTGTGCTCCGACATCTTGCCGCGTAACCAGGCAACCGATGACGACCAGCGTGACGCAATGTCGAGCAGGTGCTGCTTGCTCGGGTCGTTCCTGAGCGGTTTGAATGAAAAGCGCGTCGAGAAAAAGCAAAATAAAATTGCGCGCAAGGCAGTAGATGGATGGGAACAAGCTTCCCACTAATGAACACTTTAAGCTGGTGGGATGAGTGAATAACGCGGGGCTGGCCAACCAGTCAGACACCAGGAGCCATATATCTTATTCGATTCTGATTAACAGGTTAATTCGCAGTGAAATACAAACTCTAAAACACGAAATCGGAAGGGAAAGACAATAATAGTTTTTAGAACACAAAAACTGAAAGAAAACCATGCACCATTCACACTGCAGGCTAAAGTGACAACCGCAACACAACCAATGGCGTAAAGGTTTGAGAAGCTTCGATTCAACTGCATCCAAGATGTTATCGCAGTCTCTTGGTAATTCTTTCTTACCTGGACGCGAGCTGCACTAGAAGCTTGACACACTGATAGCACTTCGGTTCGTCGCTGCGCTGGTTTCGTTTGATGACGTCCAAAAATCCGTGCTCCGACCGCTCGAGGGCGTCCTTGACACGAGCGCTGTGAAGCGAATCGCTGAGGGAAAGTACCTCGAGCAGAACGCACAGCAGCGGCTTCAGTTCGTTGGCGCCAGCGACGTCTATTTCGTTCTGGGAAATAGCAGATTTGCGGTTTTGGCGAAATTTCTTATGTTTTGATGTCGATGTTTACGGGATAACGTCGCACAATGAACCGCCTATTATTACAGTGGATGGACTGCAAACAACAGCCTCTAAGTATTCAAACAAAGCAGCAAAACAAGTGGCCTACCGTAATCAACTCTATAAGAGTTGATGAGAATTTCAAATTCTCGTAGCAACAGTGAACAATGACGTCATTGACGACGGTAATGGAAGCAGGGATTTCCCGAACGGCAAGAAGCAGTTCACGTAAGTACCTGCGAACATTCGACAGTCATCAACAGGCGAATTTTCAACTTTACTCATGATACTTCCGAAGCGTTACCTAACACGTTTCACAAGAACGGCAGTGTAAACAAGAAAGAAATTTGATAAAATAACAGGAGAGTGATGAATGAAAACATCAGGGAGGTGGATGATATAGTAACGTTTGGTTTTTCTATCAGGCATCCTTGGCAAACTCGACAATGTTACCTGCACGTGCGATCCGAATGAAAACAGTATCGCTATATAAAGAAAACAAACACGCATCGAATGAAAACAGCACCGCTATGGAACGTATTGACGCAGCCACACACAAATCAACATTATCAACGAAATGACAACTGGGCAATGAACTTACCTTCTTCCAACGGCGCCGAAAACGCCTTCTTGCACGGAGTTTGACAGAGTCACCTTGTTGGACACGCTTATGGCGAGGGGTATGGGCTCAGCTCCGGTCTCTTTGCTGGGGGTGCCTGCGTCGCATCAATCGGTGTTTACAAACACGTCTGTGAGCCCAGGAGAAAAAGTTCTTGAATAAACAGCGCAGCTGTCTGCTATAGCTTCACACATGGGTCGGAGGAGGGTCTTGGGTTTAAGGTTTTGTTTACATTTCAATGACTGAGTCAACCAATGTGCCGACCGTGGTTGAGATTTCCTATTTTATATTTTACAAAGCGTTTATATTAAGTTTTGAGCATTATCTGAAGGTTGAAGATGGGCGAGGAATATTTCGACGCCGAGATAAATCAACGTGAAGCACGAGACCAACAGTTTCCCTCCATCTATGGCTCCCTCCGCTTTCAGTTGAGGAAATAATCCGTTAAAATATCAGAAGCATCATATTCTGATAGCTAAAAAGTGATGTCGCCTTCGCTTGAAATCAAATGTCAACTATACTTCATGTTCAAACTGAACAAAACTATCACAGTCGCAACGCAGCAGATCATACCGTCTCTTAAAGACGAAACGTCGGTGTGCAGAACATAATAAGCGAGAGCTGAGTGTAGGAGCATGAAGTCACGTGATTGGGTGGAGCTCCATCGTCGGGACAGCACCTGATCCGATTGTCTGGAGGATGACTCGGCGTTGCCGCCAGCATCACCACTACCATCAGCTGTGAAAGGAAAAGGACTCTCAGCATGAGTGACGCTGATAACTATGACAGTACAGAGCGAAAGCTTCAAACGGCTAATCTTGGCAAACATCACTGGGTTACGAGAGCAGCTCGTAAAATGTGCAACGTACGTGGTGGGGGCGAGTAAACTCACAAATACCCGCTTTTACTAATTGTTTCAAACTCGAGTCGATGTGATCTAACAGCCGAGAATTGGCCAGGGGCAATTTTTTAACCATTTTTGAGAGGGGTAGTGTTTTAACATCAATAATGACGTCGATTAAGGAATGACGTAATTGTTTCGCTTAAGTAACGACGTAATGGTGTTGCTTTAGCAAATACGTAATGGTGTCGATTCAGGAATGACGTAATTGTGTCACTGAAGTAATGACGTAATGGTGTTGTTTAAGTAATTACGTAATGGTGTCGATTACGTAATGACGTCATTGCGTTGCTTAAGTAAGGACGCAGTGGCGTCACTTAAGTAATGACGCCATGAAACCAAAAGCCAGTTTTCGCTTAGTCGTGAGCAGCGTAACTCCCGTTATGAGAAAACCAGCTTGTAAGGAATGACAAGACAGTACGATGTAGATTTCGCGTTCGCCACGTCATGCGGCAGTCTGTGGCACGTACGTGATGAAAGGGTCGTGCTTTCGCAAGCACTTGCGGTAATTTTGAATCGCACAACATCAGCGCGGACGGGTATGGGGGCATTTATGCGATCACTCCTCACGAAGCCACAAGAAAAACATAAACCAACACGTCTGGTTCTCACCACGTTGCTGGTTGCCGGAGAACAAACTTCTGGTCGCGTTCTCGCCCAATAAGAACTTGAGCAGTCGCGCGAAGCCATTGTGACGTGCCAGTTCCTGGCATGCATTAGCGCCCTGGTGAAAACAGCGAAAAAATTGTTAAACTGTTGCATGAGAAACAGAAAACCTCAGATTAAACACTGATTTCTAAAACAGACAGGCGAACATACATCCAGGAGGCAAAAAGTTGTTTCAGCATACCATCCTTCACATCTGGATTCCTGTTTTATTAAGCGCCCCCCCAAATTCTTGTTTTATTAAGCAGCCCCTAAATTAGGGTTCACGTTTTTGGACCAGCCCCAAGATCGTGGGGGTGAAGCGGTACAAAACAAAACACTAAGATTCGGTTTTCAGGCGCGCGCGCTCGCAGCGGTGCGTCACAAGGTAACAAAGGCGGGGGGCGGGCGTACCGATGCGATGAATTCGGAGAAGACGGCGAAGTACTGCTGACTGTGCTTGATATTCTCGGCGACTTCTCTGTCAAGCAGAGAGCAGAGACGAGCAAGTACCGGATCGAGTCCAACTTGCCTCTGTTCCTACAAAAGAAGAAAACGAAAAGAATAAACTTTCTCTTTCAGTGCATTTCTTGCTGCACAGTTGTTTCCACCTTTACCGATCACATTCTTTCAAGAGGTTACTACTATCATCACTGATTTTTTGTTCTATATTGCAGACCTGTTGGTGGTACATTTGGTGCAAAAACGCTTGGAGATCGATATTTACATAAGGACTTAACTTTGAATTTTAGGCGCGACATCAGTTTCCGAAATTTACCGAATAGACTTTGTGAAACAACATCAGTTTCCGAAATTTATCGAAACCAAAAGCAGGAAAAGCAACAGATTTTAAAGCTGTCAGACGTGGTTGGATGCAACTGGGTATCGGACCCAGTCTAGCAGTTTGAGGAGCGCACGCACTATCACATTACGTTACGCGTGTTGGTGAACACACTGAATAAGCGAGTCCAACACCGAAAAGGACACGTGCGACGCAGAACCGATCGAAGCGATATGAGGGGGGGGGACACAACCTGCGACATAGAAGACAAAAGTTTCAGTCGATGGAGTATCGGGTTGTGATTTCCAACCTCACCTTCGTGGCGCTTGGTGCGATCAAGCACTTGAGGGTTTTGGTCAAGATCTGGGCGAAGGTGCACCGAATCAGGTTGTTGGGGCACTCGAGCAAGAACGAGATGACGTTCACGAAACCCGATGAACTGTGCAGTTGAGAGGCCAGCCAGACACAACTGGAAATGGAAAATAGGAAACTGAGTTCATCGTTTACGAACGCTGCAACAGTGCCGAAAATTGGCCGCCCGGGCAAACCGAGTCATTTAAACTCGGACTTATTTTCCCGAAAATGTTTTTTCAACCATAATTAGCTACGTCACGTAGCACTGCTCTGACGTTTACGTCCATTCTCGCATTTTTGCGCGGTTAACAACCAGAAGAAAAGTGCAGGAAGGAAACATATCTACGCCTTTGAGGTGAAGCACAATGTTTTCTAGCGAGGAACTTCCGAGGAATCTGCCTGCCATGCTCTGCTTTCATGGCTTTGCGATAATTCGGACTTGTACATGTTGACAGTCCAACAATGGCTCTCTACAAAAGTGACTCAATCAGCAAAACTGTTTTTTTCGTCGAAAAATAAACGTTGGCCAGTGTGCCAGCGCAACCTGTCGCGGCGGCAGGTGAACGGACACAGTGCCCAAACCTTTATCTAAAGTTAACATCGACACGTGTCTTGTCTTCCACCCGCGACGCGTTCCGACTCTGTTGCGACACAATACAAACGAAAACCAAACGATCAGGTCTTACGCATTTCTTGCATTAGACAAAGTACATTGGTCATTGGTCAACAGGGGCAGATCCAGGGGGTGGGGAAATCCCCCCCATAAAACCTGCGAAAGTAACTTTATTCACCATGATTTTCTACAATTCAGAAAACATTCGGGATTAAAGGTCATTTTGTCACAGCAGTGTTGTGATGTATACTTCACCCTCTTACGGTAGCGAAGCCATTATGAGAGTTGACAACCAAATATTACTGAAATCGCCCCCCCCCTAAAATTACTGGCTGGATCCGCCCCTGGTGGTCACTAGACATTAGGGTGGTTGACTCTTTGAAGGAGACCATTTTCATACATTGTACGAACCTACAGGCTGCATTCGCATCAGTACTCAATGTGTCAAATGTGTGGAGTCTTTAAACTCGCACACAAAAATCAAATAGTGTCTCACAATGAACTTACGCGGGCTGACTGGATGCGAGAAGTACATTAATTGTGCTCTTCCACTCCTCGCATTCCGTCAAGAGCTTGCTCCTGGTGCGGAAGTAGGTGTGAAACAGGAAGTGCGTGGCGAGTCGGAGTGACGTAACCGCGATAGCCGGATAGTTCGACACGCATGGCTGCAAAAAATCACCATGATTTAACGCGGTTCCATTGGCGCGAAGTTTCTCATTGCAACTTGTTGACATTATACCAAGTTTTTGTCAAGAATATTAGACATGTAATGAGCGTTTGTGATTCATGAAACGCTAAAAGACTGTCCGCCGCATACTCCGGTGTCGAGCGAAATTTCTGACCTATTATTGTTTGTCAGGTATTTTGCTTCTCTCAGAGTAAAGGAATAAAGTTTGGCATTCACTTTTTTGATGTGTTGTGTAATTTAAAACGTTTTGGTCAGATGTCAGATACCCACAAGCTATAGTACGGGAATAACTAATACCACTGAAAAATATTGGACTTGGCTTAGAAACCCTAACCCAAACCCTAAACTGACACACTTACCTAAATACTAAACGCTGAGCCCTAATCATCAGTTTTCTCAACGTATTTGATCCGTAGAATATCACTCTGTGTATGCGCACATGGCGTGATGTCAGAAATTTCGCTTGACACCGGCAACCATGATGGTGAACGCCAAAATTGTTTTCTTTGACACACAAGCACGCGCGCGCGCTCGAGCACACACACGTCAATTAAACATAAACGTGTGAGAGAAATGGTTAGGTCAATGTTTTTTTATCAAACTGCAGATAACAGGGCACTGGTCTCTTCTCAACAGGAGTTTTAATGCGCTGTGGTTAAGCGTGGAAGCATATTAAGCGTATTGTGACAGGAAGACAAGGAGAGTTGTACACGTTCAGTCACATTTATTACTTTGTCTGAAAAGTAAACTGCACACGTTGCGAGGCCCAATACAGAAAGTTAAATCGTTGCCGCTAGCTGTTCCGGCTCCGAGCTTAAACGCTGTTATGATTATTGGAAAATAATATTAAGCGGTACTTAAGGTTTTTCGCGTCAATTCCATCATGTTGATGAAGACATATAAAAACATGCGCGACCACACTTGCTTGTAATTAACGCTATGATGTCTATGCAAAAGAAACGACATTTAGTATACAACTTTAAAAGTATGTTCTAGGCATAGAGAATTCCGCTGTCTTAAAACAAAGCGTGCACAGCGGTAGATTCATCAATATATAAAATCAATTTCGCCGCCTGTTACCGAAAAGCTTTTCATTCAGCATGTTTAACGAACTTCCCTCACAATCAACATGGTAGAAAGCGAGGGGCACTCTTACACTTTCAAAACAATCCATCGGTGCCATTGTTGCGCCACAAACCTTACCGTCTGATTATAAAGATTGTTGACGAAACAAACCTTTTTTCTCCTAGGATTTTATGCTTAAAGCAGAAAACCATCGTGATTTCGTTAAATTACAAGTCACGCTGCGACAATTGTATTTGAAGATATTCTGGTACAAAGGCCTGACAACGTTTGCTTGGCATTTTTCGCTGATTGGACATGCATGGCACGTTCGATGTAACGTCAAAGAGAAGAACAGTTGCAGCACCGTTCAGGTTTTCTGCGATAATGGATGCAGTTACGCTAACTTCACAACTCACGGTGGGCGGTGGGCATCGAAAGGCGGCCAGCAAAATATTGTATATTGCCTTGTGAAAACCACAAACGTTGAAAGCAACTCCTAATGAACTTTGCCAGACTTTTCAATACCCCTCCAAAACAACAGAAATATCCCTCAGGGAAACGAACCCAACGTTAAGAACCATTTGGTCCATACAGTTTTCTCCAATTCTTACCAAATTCGCTTCCACGAGTTTTCTGATAAAAGTGAAGTAGGATGGAGAATACATGCCCCTGTTCTTCATGAACTGCAGGTTTTCTTCGTGCACAAGTTGCATGATCGAGGCAGGGATCTGGGGGGTGAAAATACCCCGCTGGTCTCCTTTTCTGAAAAATATACGACGAACAGATCTTGATAAAAACAAATTCAAGTTGCTGTACCTGGTGTTGAGCCCAAAAATCACAGGGATCCAGTTGAGGACATGAAGAAAGACGCGCAGTTTTGCTTGAAAAATTCTTACATTAAGATGCTTCTTTCAGAAATACATGACTCAGGTAAAGACTTTAAACAGCTGCAGTGGTTTCACGACGGTGACCTAGCAGAGACAGCTTCAGTTTACCTGACATTTAGAGAACAGCGGCACCACATACTATGCGTCGCATGAAAGCAACAGACAAAAGAGTTGAAGGTGCCTCGTCGCTGCCGGTTCTTTCGCATATGCTCCTACAACCAAGCATCAGAAAATGTATCATTCATGACGTGCTGGCAGATGAAACCATGACCTGTATATGACCCGCGCAGCGATGTAATGACCCACTAAGATGAACAAGATCATCTCTGCAGGCCAAGTAAGAAACCCAGTTTCACGTCTACACTCAAAACAATGGTCACACATTGTTTTCAACTGAACGTGAGAACTCGTTCGCAAGAACAAGTAACAGCCACAGCAGTGAGAAGAAAACAAGCAGAAGATATTGAATTCACCTGAAAGACTTATAATGTAATCTTCATGGTTGCGTTACAAAGCAACAGTTACAGCTTGCACATCATTTGAAAGGTAGCGACTCGTAAACATGCGAAAAATAACAGCGCTTTACGTTGCTGTAGCTGTAATTCCACGTTCATTGTCGGGGTTACGCCAACTCACAGTTTTTAAAGATCCAGGGTTGAGCGGATTTTTACAGTTTTTTTCCTCGTTCCACGGCATTTTGCAAACTTTCTAAGCTAAAATTAACTAGGGACGTGGACGACGACTTGTTTTTACGAATCTGCATCCGCTCCTACTCCTTCAAGTTTTAAATTCTGCAGTAACATCAACGCATGCTGCTTTGGTCTTTAAGTTCCAACCTGCAAAATTTTTTTGTTGAGAAATACCTCTTTTGCATGATTGAAACAACCAGCTTTAAGTAGACCACCTAACTTTTTTTCATTGTCGATCTAGCTGCAGCTCAATCACTAACAGCGGGGAAAATCAAACACAACAGCGTAATACAAAAAAGCAATCTCAGATACTACGATTTCAGACATCAGACATGAACTGCAATGCTCATCCAACCAGTAATCACTTTATACCTCAGCATCCTAAGGTTTTATTTCGGTCATAATTTGCGAAAATACAGACTACCGTTACGGCGAGTTTTATTACCATTATGGGACAAATGACCGAAATGTCTCAGCGAAAAAATCAAAATCGTAACATCAGTAAAGTTTTTTAAAAACATGAAATATAAACGATAGCGACTTTTCGTTAGCTCGCAAACTGAACGAAGAAAACGTCAAGCAACGCTATCGTTCAGAAGAGTTTTAAAATCTCCTCCTCCGCTAAAAATACGCGGAGTCCACTTTTTGTCCACATCTGGCTTGAGCACTGCCAGCGGGTGTTTTAGAACTTGCATGACCTCACTTTTCAAAAATTTGCATTTGCACGGAATGAAGAGCATAGAGGAAGAAACCCAGCAGCATAGAATAGGAGAGAGCGATGATTTTAAAAACTGACTATAATATTTGGTTTTAGGAATTTATGAGTTATATTCAGGCATGATTCGTGTGGTTCGAATCTCGGCCGGGTCGTGCCAAGACCTTAAAAATTGGAACTTGCTTCAGTCTGGCCAAGCGCTCGGCATAATGACTGTAGCAGGGAAA
>JGI24159J19872_10004160_pt1 | contig 18364 bp, 12 predicted proteins | sample Ectturendosymbi4_FD_19872 | JGI IMG/M metagenome (IMG submission 19872) | reverse complement strand
TTCAGCAAAATAAGCTTTGCATTTATTATTTTCGTCCCTATCCCTATGCAAGAAATGGTTTATTTAAAGGCTATACAAAAAAGCGCCCCAACGGGCGTTTCTGTGTCGGGAACCACCGATCAAAAAACGTATCTGAAAAAATTAAGGGGGCTTCATCCCCCTTAGCCCTCCCCCTGGATCCGCCTATGCCCTGGTTGCGCGCCTGATGCCGACTATACTGTCGACATACTCAAAGCACTTTCACTGCGTCCCGGGTTTGGTGAATCGTGTCGATTGCTGGGTGTAAATTAGGCGAAAGATCTTGTGCTTGATCGTGTTTGATATGCACCTGATCAACATTGTAAATGGGCCAAAAAGTAATAATTACGTTTCTGTGGAATCTGCGTTATCGTCTGCATCCAGGAACCAGCTCACCACTTTTTGCAGATCTTTCGTCCATTACGCATATTCAAGATTGTGTTCTGCAATAGTTCACTTTATCCGAAACAATGGCATTTATTTTGTCTGCTAAGGCTGATCAGCGCAAGCGTTCACCCCATTGGCTATATTACCAATTACTGTTGCACGAGCTGAAAAACAGCAGTTGTTAACATAAAAGCATTCAGGCAATTGATAATGTCTCAGCAGGGAAAAAGGAAAACTAAAAGTTTGCTGGACTTCTATAAATAACAAAAATATAATGTTTTCTTGCGTACTTTATGGGCATTCTCAATTCTTGTATACTTCAGCAAGATTCGATTTTTCAAACCGAGGTGTGCGCCAGCCAGTCCAGCCGCACTTTTTCTATGCTCGTGTACTCGTATTCGACAAGACATTAGCGCAGCCTCATTTGGCAGTTGTAAATTGTTCTGACACATTGATGCGTGTGTTTTAAATCCCTGTTTTAACGCACAGGTTGATATTTTTGCAGTTACGAACTGCTGTGTTCATGGGCGTCTGCAGAAATTGTTCCAGGGGGGGCAAAGTCGACATTTCGCTTATCGTTTTCAGGTTGTTGACGATGCAACACAAATGGACGTATACAAAACGCGTCACCCGTTTACACCACAAAGAAAATACCCAATGTTACGGCAACAGTTACATACAGTGTTTTTCCTCAAAGAAAATTTTACACTAAGCGAATGTTTGTGTTAGTGAGCATGGATAATTTAAGACTGAGTTGGTAGAGTTCTAAATGAATTACAAAGTTTGGGAATTATTGGAATAAGTATAAAAAGTCCAATTCAGATTGGATGGAGGTTGTTTTCATGCATTTCTGCCACATGTGCACGTTTTGTTTTGGGAGTCTTGCTCGGAGGACTTCGTTTTCCATAGGGAATACTCCGGCAGCGTGTGGTAAGGCAGACCCGCACATACACAGCCAAAACGTTTAGCCTAACTGTTTCCGGCGACCCAACGATTTCGATAGCAAAACAAAAGTTTCGAAATTGGAAGGTTGTTTCAGGACTGGCAGCAGAGAATCCTGCGCAGAAAGCTCGAACTGCGTGAACCTGCGAAAGTTTGCTATGAACAATGGAGTTGTGCAATATTTAATGCGAGTGTTCAATGTGTACAAGTTTTGCAATACTCGCAAGTGCAGAATCGGATTGAATACAAGCCCCTTGGTTTACTATAAAAATGTGGAGGACACCGTTGGCTGGCAATAATAAGTTAAGTCAACGTATGCTGTTCGCGATGTGTGGTTTCATCACTCTCTCAAAAATGGGGTACATGTGCTGAGTCAGGTCGAACCCGGTAATTTCCTTAGTAGTGGGATTAACCGCAAGGTAACATGTGACCAACGTCGGTGAAGTTGAACTACTTTTACTATCTCCGATAAGGGCAGGGATATCCGCAGAAATGTGTGAAAACTATTTTTGACGAAGTTTGTTCTCATCGGAGATGTTTATAGGATGAAATTGTTATTGCTTTTGTGCTTAACTGCCACGTTGTATCGTCTATTTGCATTAATTCTGCTGTATAGTGAACCACCTGATATGCTGTAGCTCGTGCGGCGTGAAAGAGGGGGCGAGGGACAAAGGTGAAACGCAAGAACAATCGACAAGGAGATAGCAGTTTTAACAATTTGCGAAATGAGCTACAGTATTTCTTGTCTCTTCCCTTGCCCAAGACGCAAAAGAGCGAAAGACGGAGCTCGTCCGTTTCGGCGTTCATGTCTGTGTAACTTTCTGGGTCGAGTTATAAATGTGAATAAAGTTCACATGTCGCAAGCGACTTTTTTCGTGGCGGTTGCTGCATACATCCAATACTGTGTTTAAAAATGTGACCTCCCCTGCTGCGAAATCCTGGCGACGGGCCTGAGTGTGCCGCAGTATTTTTAAACAGTCTGTAAATCTGTGGGAGCTTAACAGCAGCTATTTTCGTAACAGCCAGATTGAAACTAGTCTCAACCAGATTGTGACTAATATCCTCTTGCCTGAAACGCTGCAGGCTGCAGCACGGACTTAGGCTTTCTAATAGCGTGAGAAGGTCGATGGTAAGCGAGCATGCTTGGTCTGTCACAATGTCTGAACGTCGTGTTGTGTCTCAACACCACAGTTGTCACCAGGCCCGTAACCAGCTTAGGACACCAGGGGGGCGGAGAGTTTTCTGAGAGTGGCCTAAATTTTTCAAACTATGTCCGATACTTTCAAATTATGTCCAACACATTTTTCCAGGGGGGGCCAAAATTTTCTAGGAGGGGCTTCGCAGCCCCTGTTTACGGGCCTGGTTGTCATCATAATGCTCGTGGTGGTATTGGCGCTACAAGCCCGACTTAATACGTTACATACGGGCACTGTGTGGTGTCATGTAACTTTTCAGTTAATGGTTGTATGGGACGCAAAAGAGAAGTTGAAGAAAATGCAAGTGACAATTTCAAATTTTTGGCAAGCAATTTTTGCACCCCTAACAAAGTGGCACCCATAGCACCGGCACGAGCCATGCCGTCATAATACCCTAGATACGCCACTGAGTGTAGTAGGCTATCTATGTGTAAGGAGCCATTGGGTAGCAGTAGGCCAGATCGGCAATCTCGTGGCGAACAGATACCAGCAGAATGTCTGTGAAGGCATGGCTTCTTCGTTCTTGCAGTTATATAACTAGCTCCACTCCACATGAAAAAACACAAGGCGTTATGTGACGAAATCACAACGTGAGACGCATTGAGATTGACGTCACCTATGCAACTGATGTGAAGCAGTGAAGTTAAGTGTAGCCTAATGTGTATGAAAGCGCGAAGTTTGCGGCGTGCTGACAGTGACATGGTTCATCAGATTTAGAAGTGCCAAGGCAGACTTTGACTATTTATGCTTATAAAGCTTCAGTTTTGAACAACTCATATTTCTTATCTTTGAATATTAAGACAGTTCAGTTCAGCTGCCGAAACGTGAAGGGACGTAATTGTAGGTAAGTTATACTCTAGGCTGAATCGTTGGTAAATCCAGCAAATTTTTTTGGCCTTGCCTTTTAACAGAAAGCTCGTCTTAAGAAACGAAGGAAGTTCTGAAACATAGTTTGCTTAGCCTAAAGACGTGAATTAAATTAACAGTAGTTAGAGATTAATTTTATTGTTGGAGGGTTGAGAATTTCCTTTCTGTTCTGAAACTTGATATACCTCGTATTAGCCGCAGGTGCGAATTGTCTCCGTCTCCGCGTATGTTACTTATTTAATTTACTTCGATGACCTCCTATCAGTTATGATTTTGTACGAGTAATAAAGCAACTTGCAAACTGAGCAGTCTTTTGTTTTTCGCATAGTCTCGAGATGTATTTCAGGTTGCGTCCCATGCTTGCAGCACGTGTGAGTCGGTAAATTGCAGGTTAGGTGAAAATGCCTCGCACGTGACGTGACTGAAATTATGTGTTAGTAAAATGTGCGTGTTGACTTTGAGTAACCTACTATGTGCTATGCAATGAGACATGTTCCATGTTGGTCTTAGCCCTCATTTCAGGCGTTGTGGAAACGTAGAATTACATTATGAAACTTGTGCTAATTTGTTGATCCTGCAGCTTGATTAATTTAATGCTTGTTTTTGTTATACTGACTACAGTAAGCCAAAGACTCCCAGCAGACAATTCAGACTTGTCCCTGGTTTGTCAAGCATGGAACAGGTGATTTGTATATTGAGGTGTAGCCAGGGCAATTATTATCATTATGGAACCATTGAAGCAAAACTTTTCATGATTGTATACAGCCAATGATATCGTAGAGTTTACAATTCTCACCCTTCAGTATTTTGTGGGGTCACATGCCTCACTTAACATGCGCAGTACTACTGTAGCCAAGATTTTTCTGAAATTATGGCAAGAGTTTTTTTAAAGTGGGATTTTAGCGTTTTCGTTGTGACTCAAACCATAAGGCTCAATTCATTGATTGAACAATCTGAAACACTAAGAAAGGGGCAGGGTAGTGAGGGCACCATTTCAAAAATTACAGCATGTTTCCAGACTAACGAACTTTAAAATGTTTTTCTCAATTTGCTTTATCTGATAGCTGTAGTGCCTGGTTATATTAGGTACCCCGGGAAGATGCAAATATAATTTTGATTGTATTTCTATTCATGAGTTTGCTTGTTTCTTTTATCTCATTNATTTGTGAGTTNTTTTGTGTGTTTGTTTCCCGAATAATTGATTGTAGTAATTCAAGTTTTTGAGCCACTAGTGTACAATCTTAGCTGCATTTGATTAGATCAGCCAGGCAACCAGGGAAGTCTTGCTGGCTTCATGTATGGAAAGTAGCCAAGAAGCCGACCAAGCAACAAGTAGTGCGATTATATCTCTGACCTTGTTTGGTATCATCTTGTTGGTGTGGAGGCAGAAAGACTACCTGAGATTGCTGAACACCATAACCATAACGCATAAGGTATTTGGGCCCTCCTACCACCAGGAGGTCCTAGGAGCCTTAGGGCTGCTGACCCCTCTGTTTTTATCAATCTGTGTCAGTTCCCCTGAGGAAATGCAGGAATGAATGAACTTTAAGATGTTGGATTGAAATTTTAGGAAATGCAGGAATGAATTAATTTTTAAAAAGAGGAAATGCAGGAATGAATGAACTTCAAGAAAATTAATGAACTTTAAGATGTTGAAATAGTTTTGTACAAGTTATCAAAAGGTGTTACAAACAGGTTGGATGTATGTACAGGAAATGTGCAGTATTAATCAAAAGCACATGGTATTAGAGTTTCAAAAAGTTTGCTTCCCCATCCATGATGTTGCACATGGAGATAAATTTAAAATTTTTCTTCAGTTTCACAGAAAAGAAAACAAAGTGGCAGTGTTTTACCTTTAGCTACATTGTCAGAATGCATGGCTTTACAGTATTTAGGATTGACAAACAATGCTTATGGCATGATGGAATCAGAAGATAATTGTAATAAATGTAGAGATGACACTTCATAATTGTTCCTTTATTCTGTGTGGGTAAATTTTGAAATCTAGATTATGTAAGCTGCATTAGGTTGAACATAAAAAAAATAAGTATTGAAGTTTCAAAACAAGCAACCAGTACTAAGTATAAGGAGTGGTATGTAGTTTGTTGGCAATGGCTAACTGCTCCTTGATTTCATGTAATATATCAACAATAGTGGTTTTATTTAATTGAGTTGAATATCTCTTAAAATTTAATGCAGCAGTTCTGTTTGGGGTCAAGTGTACTGTTTCACATAATTCTGCTCTGTCTCTCTAACTTAGTTTACATTGCATTGCAGCAAATGTAATTCACTCCTCAGCTGAGGTTTTGTCCCGTATTTTTATATGTTTTTTAAGCAAGATGACTTGAAAATAACAAATATTTATTAGTCCCAGTAATAATGATTGAATAACTAACTGAAAATAATCAACTTCTATCATTGATAGATTTCTACTTCTGAAGATCAGAGTTTATCCTCTTAAATTGCTTTAATTTATTCAGTTTTTTTCTTAAAGGAAATGTTAGGTACCTGGTATTGACCTGCAAGGACCTGAAAAATTTCATAGATATTTTCCTTGATAATTTTCTCTGATTCAAGGGACCCAAACCAGGCCCCTAAAACACCGTAAAAATGATTTATTTGTTAAATGTCCACTACATAACTTTTCACTCTATTTTCATAATAATGCTGTAATAAAAGTTTTTGTATCAAGTTGTAGATAGAACATTGCAGACTCATTTAAAGTATGTTTGCATTACAGATTGATTTAAACCAGCTATGTCCAACCTGCAGCCCGCTGGCCACATGTGGCCTAATCGAAGGTTCTGTGCAGCCTAGTTCAGGTTTTCGCTATAGTAAAAGTATCCTATATTCTGACAACCTGTCCTTATTTTGATAATCTTGAATTTCACATTTTTATGCAGGTGGTCTTCAGTGCCACTTTATCATGTTACCATTACAATTAGGATTTCAACACTTTCTGCACATTAGTTCAAGCTAAATTTTAGTTTGCTGAGATCACAGTAAGCCATTCAATGTGTGGCCCTCATTAATATGTCATTCAGTGTGCGGCCCTGGTTAAGATAGTGACATAATTTCTGGCTCAGTAAGTCATTTGGGTTAGACAGAGCTGATTTAAACCATGTTTTGCCATACAACCAATGCTGTCATTGCAAACTGATGAAAACCCTGTTTTGTTGTATTATACTTGTTGAAATCCCTTAAAAGCTTGCAATTGAAGCATTGACTGATGTTTCATGACCTATGTATCTATGTGAAGGATTGTTGACCTGAGTAATAAGATCCATAGTATCTGCCATTATACCATTTAGACGTAATGTTTTGTTCTGATGTTCAATGTTATATCTGGCATGAACTTTCAAGCAATCCTGAAACTTTGCTGAGACTTGATTGCTTAAAACAGCAGACACTTCTTTTAGATTAGAAGTAAATTGAAGGATTTCAACCTGGCATTTGTTGGATGCAGAGTTAACACTTTTGTCAACGTTATTTGAGAAGTGCAGAAAACTCAGCAATATTTGAAGCACAGAAAAATCGTCTTAAGATTTTTTGTGAATACATTATATGAATCATATTTTACAGAATTGTGAAGTTTCTCGTTCACATAATAACACGGCAGTTGAAGCCCTTTTTTATCATGTTCATGTCTTGATCATATTTTTTGGTTTAAATATTGATGATGCAACTTGGAATACACCACATTCGTTATTCTGTAAAGGACATTAACACCTTTTCACGACTCCTGGTAAATCATCTTGGGTTTACTCCATATGCAACTAGAAACAAGGTTTCAAACTCTGAAGCAAGCTCCACTCAAGTTCTGAAACATGGCCATGTTGTGTTCATTATCGATCAAAGGAAAGAGTTTGATGATGCAAACTATTCTGGACAGTTCTGTAGTGGGAATACTCTTTACAATGCTGACACTGTTTGTGATATTTGCTTGCAATGTTGCAATATCCCTGAAATTTTGCATACGTGTATAATCCACCATACCACAATAATACAACCACTGACAAAGGTAAGAAAAATTTATTTCGAAATATTTTCAAACGTTTTGCTTGTTTCTGCAATTTTCTGCTCCAGGTTTTTGCATGTGTATCATGACACTGTTGCAACCTTTCAGTTGGCGTTGCGTTGAATGTGCAATTCACCACGAACGGGATGTGCGCGGAGAACAACAACCACATATATGTGGCATGAACAAGCAATAGTAGAGTGATTGCGGCGCATGATCTCTTGTTGCTTGCTGCCACAGTGTGAAGCTTTGCGCACTTGCCGCTCGGTCTTTCCGATCGCAACAACACCACAATATGTTTGGTTTTAAGAGAAATGAGTAAAATCTCAAATCATACTGATCTATAGACTGAGAAAACTTTAGTCATCTTGTTTGCAGTGTGACACCTTTGAACTGAGACAATCTGAAGATACTCGTTTGGATTGTACTTGTAGATTATTTGTTTCTGTATCAGATTGAGGCAGCAGCGGGAACTGTAATATATGCCGTGATAAAATCTCCTGTTGGCAATCTGCAACATACACTTGTTGATGTTTCTCAATACACTGGTCAATTCCTTCCCGGATTCGACATCTTGGAACAGAAGCAGATGAGCAATGGAAACTTTTCATTTAACCTGTTTGACAGTATTGACCACGTTGCCCTTGCTGTTGATATTGGCGACACAAATGATGTTATCAAGTGGTATAACGTCTGCTTTGGGTTTCATCGTCTGATTATCAACACGTAGGTCGAACTTTGTTGGTGACAGTTTTTGCACCAGTGCTGTGATTTTTCGAAATGCTTTTGTGCACAAACTTATCTTTATTCATTTTGCTCCAGTGACGAAGATTTGACTGAAGGATTCGTTGTTAAAGAAGGGACTCAAGGATTGAGGCTAAAAGCATCAATTACAGGTATATGCAAAGTAGTTGTTTTTCAGTCATAGACTGATATCTTTTTGAAATCACTTTTAAAAAATTGTGTCATTTCGGTCATAATGTCCGTAGATGAATACTGTGTCGGTGAGTTTTCATACTATTATTGTGCAAATTACCGAAATGTCTCAGCGATAAAAAAAACAGTATGCAAGTACTTGCTGCTCGCAAAAATTGGGCATAGTGAGTAGTAACTAAAAAGGAAAACATGAATAATGTCACAAAATAAGCTGTATGGATGTTTTTGTTTGTTAATTTGCAAAAAAAATCACTTCGAATAAACCAAGCAACTTAAAACTTTTGTACAGTATTGCTGGGATGTTCAATTATATAAAGTTAACCCAGTATTTTTTTACCATTCATGGTTCGTGGCCGCCGTTCAGAGACACCAAATATCCACAGCCCCCTGCTCCTCTAATAAAATACGTACGTTTGTCTTGACGTATTTATGTTTGAGGTTTGCTCGTGACCCCCAAAAAGACGCCCTGTGTCTCCCCAGGGGATCATCACAGGGCCCCGGTTGAGAAACCTTGGAGTTAACCCCTAAGCATATACGTAGGTACCTCAATAACAGTTCGTAACATAGGCGCCGAGTGCGGACGTGCGACGACAGCAATTCTGGCCAGGATTGCGGCACTCCCACTAACGTCTTACGTTCTTTTCGCACACTCATCAGTTTTCACGCAACTACAAAGTTCGAGAAACTGTAAACTATACTTGGAGGAAATATTCCTTTGAAATTAAATTCAAGTAATCGGTAAACGCTCCAAGTGGTTTGAGCGTAGCTTGCACTTATGTGAGAAACATTGCTTACTCGTGCAGCAAGTAACTTCCTGGTGCGCATTAAGAAACTGCCAGGCTGACGTTAACGAAACGCCTGTGAGGTAAACAGAATTGTTATCAAGTGAAGGATCAAGAAGAGCACTAAGTGGATATAACTATTAGTTGATGTTTTTCTCCTAGTTGATTTGTAGTTTGGGTCCAAAAAAACATATTTTCACAAAGTTTATTTTGTCCTTGCCCCGGTTTCTGGTTTATCTCTAGAAAGGTCTCCTTAATGTCTTGTCGTTACCGTGAGATCTACTCTCTGAGATGCAATTCAATCTCAAACTTTTTTTGTTGCACCTTAGTCACTGGTAAGTGTTTAGCAACAGTGTCATTTAATTCCGGTATTCGATTGTTATGATTCAAACATGTATTGTGTTAATTTAATCTACGGGACAATGGTTTTCCCGTTAACTTGCCGGTGAGTTAAAAATAAGTCTGGTCAAGAACTCAGAGTCCCACTGTAAATAATCTGAAAGTGTTTCAACTTTGATCAAGTAAACTAAAAACAAAGTTTGAAAACTTGTAGAAGTTGTGAACTCAATGAAAGACAAGCTTTAATTGTTCAGAAAAATCGCCAAACAAACGCACAATTCATGCATGACGCATTAAAAGCACGGATCATGAAATGTCCAGACTTTTGTAGTTTGCCCCCACACCCTATTGACATTTGAAGCTGCGCGTCTGTCTGGGTTCTCATCAGGTGTGATGTAACATGGCACTGATGTAACGTTTCTCTTTCTGTAACTCCAGGTTATTTGAAAGGTTTATTAAACCGTTGCTGTTCGGTTCTCTTCTTTGTTATTTTAGGTGTAAAGAATTTCTGAAATGTGTCGGCAGGGTATCGCGAAAATGACCGTGAGAGCGATCTGACGCGTCTTGTCTTCTGTGAATCACTGGAGGGCGCCATCGAAACCGGTCAAATCAGTCACTTCCTTCGTCAGCATGGGTGAGGAGTGGTTGGGTATGCGTTTTTGCTGCGGGGGTTTGGTGGTGTTTCTTTGCAAAGGGTACGCAATAGCACGGAAGAGAGTTCCACAAATTTCCATGAAAACCATGTCCTGAGCGTAGCTTGTGCTAAGTGGACTAAGATATATGCAGCGATTTTAAGGTTTTAAGCTAAATGAAAATTTATACTCCTGCAACACATGCCGAAGCTCTCTGCTTATTGTATATGTGTAGATAACCAAACCTTACCTCCCTGAATATATGGCAGGGAAATAGAAATCCTTTGATTACAAGTGACTCTCTGGCACTTTGGCTTCCAAAGAAAGTAAAAAAATACAAACACATATTTGCTTTTGAACAACAGCTGAAAGGGTTACGTCCTCGATCTTTGTTGCACCATAATAACCTCAGACCGTGGATCTAAATACGTGAGGCCCTCCGGGTCGCATGTGAATTTTACTGCCAGTTAAATATATGGAGTGTATCATTAAAAATGTCGCAAGTTACAAGTCTCTTTTGCAATGATTGAATCACTCCACAATTAATTGTTGCCCACAGTTAGTTGCAAGCCTCTCGTTTTTAATTCGTCTGTTTTTAGAAGTTTATGTGTTTTGCTAATCATGGCAATTAAAGCTCTTCTGCAGCAGGTAATATGCAGCGCTAATAAAAGACACCAGGTGGTTGGTGTTGTTATTTACTGAGAAAAAAACTGGAGAACCACTGTCTTAGAAAATAACTCGGGCGTGCTTTTTGCTCACGCAGAGGTGCGGGCGTGCAGCACATTGCTTTCGGAACCGCGGACATCGTATCAGCGTTATCGCATTTCCAGACTGCCGGCCTGGACTGTGTACCTCCTCCCGACTCCTACTACGACGAGGTAGAGTCAGCTTGCGTCTGTAAGTTGCACTACGTCTGTTGAACGAAGGCGCTGGAAACCCTTACAACGCAAACTACTACGCCTCAAAACAGCTACAAAGATGTCTTCGCCCATATTGATGGAGCCGGAGTCGTGGTCATCGGAAGGGGGTGGCAGGAGGGGCCGTTGCCCCCTCTGGATTTTGAAAATTTCAGCAAAAAAGGTTGTTTTCTTATTACGAGTGGTAAAAAACAAATTTCACCACTTTTGGCCCTCCTTGGAGAATTTTTGGAAAAGTCCCCTAGTGCCTTCCCCCGGGATAAAATCCTTCCGACGCCCATGGCTGGAGCTGCAGCTGAAATTCGACTTCCGCCTCCACAGCCCTGCAGATACGTGACTTTCATGTTTGCGGTGTTGCGAATCAAAGTGATTTTCCATCTGGCGGTGATGATTCCAAGCGACAGATATTTCCAAGCGCGGAGGGAGCGATACAGGCGGTTTCTTGGTTGCATTTGAGTTTCAATTCCGCTTTTTACAATAATGCTGTTGGTGTGAAGTTCGTTTTGAGTATATTTTTACAGTATTTTAAGTTGAGCGCGGATCAGAATACAACAGTGTTAAGTGGTGAAAACACATAATTTCAAACTTAGGACAGATTTCGTAGATTGAATTGAATTCATCATCATTTTGCTGACGGAACGTAAGGAAGCATTCCGTTCACACTTACTAGAGCTCGACATGGCATTTATCTCATTTTGTTTCAATTCGCGTAACTAGCATGAGGAAAACAGCATCGGCGGAAGTAACAGAGGTGCACAACGTTTTCGCTATTGCCGGCCGCATTAGATTTATTTTTATCAAGTACGACCAACAATTTATTTCAAGCTATTTTTATCAATTACGTTTAGGAATAGGATTTATCCGATAATATTACATTTACTCGTGTCTGTAAGCATAATGGTATCTTGGGCTTCGGAAGGATTTTTTCCGGGGGGGGAGACCATTAGGGTATTTTTCCAAAATTATTCTAGGGGGGAGAAAAACTGGTGAAATTTGTTTTTTCCCACTCGAAACTAAGAAACAAACTTTTTAAAATTCAGGGGGGATTGCCCTCTCTTCCCCCCCTTCCGACGCCCACGAATGGCATGTCAAACGTTTTAGTGAATTTATTCAAGCAAAATGCCACACGTCTGTTTGGCCGTTTTTCTATTAGGTATCCTCATGCAGCAGACAGAGAGTTCATATTAATGCACGACCGCCATAACTTGCATTTCGGATCACATGTGCACGGCCGCATACATTTTTAATGGAGGCTCCTCGGAGAAATTTAGATTATTTGCATCTCAAACTGAAAAAATATATATATTTTAAAAAAAGAGTGGTGCTGATAATAAAAATAAGACATTGCATGAATTAAAATACTTGAATTCGAGAGCGCTCGTTCTGTATGTCCTTTGTAATTACCGATGTGTGTCAGTACCAGCACCAAGGAAACTTAATTTTTGCTTCTTCGTAGTACTCTTTCTACCCACCTCTCCGGCGAAACTTCAGGTCTGCGATCGGTACAGGTTTCTAATCGATGAACCGAGCAGTAAATGTTCAATCTTTTTGTACGTAGTGCAAACGTTTTCTTCCCTTGGACAGGTTTCAAAGTCTAGTGAAATAGAAACACTGGGGTTCGATGCATCCGTGTTGAAACGCCACAACATCCTTCTGGAGAGTCATCGTTCGCCACCCGTCGCCCTCCCAGAGCAGGTGAAGAACCCTGTGTCGTGGGATACGATCAGGGTCGAGGATCAGATCGAGCACATGAACAAGACCAACTGGTCAGTGCCTTTTCGATAGGATTCGAATCCGATCCAGCGACTGCATGTAAATGTTGCTGTAGAGCACTGGTACCCAACCGGGGGTGCCGCTTACGATGCTCAGGGGCGCCGCATGCTGATGCGTTTTTTAAGATATCATTAAAAATGCTATTTTCAAAATGTCATCAAACCTTAAAGCAAACTGCTATGAGCTCGCCACTGGGTGCCAGAAATTATATTTCTCTGCTCTAGCGTGCCGCAAGCCTAACCAGGTTGGGAAACACTGCTGTAGAGCCAAAAAAGTAATCCCAGAGCGTTTGCTTTCATGTGACTTGAAGCTCGGTACAAGGGCGTGTACTCCGACTTTTTTCCAGATCGTGCGATTTAAGGGAAATTCACAAAAAAAAGCTTGGAGGATAATCATGGACGTCTCATTGATTTTCTGAGCCAAATTTCAGAACTGTCCGTCCCTTTCCACCTTGTTTAATTTAGCTGAATTTTGCATGCGTCACTAGTTTACCGTTTCGATTTTTGATGTGGCAACCCTAGGCGTGCGCTGATACAGCCGCACACCTGTGCTCGTGATAAGACACATTCGAACTTCGTAATAACTTGGCAGCTCAACCGGATACATTGAACATAACGACTCAAACAAGCCTGTATCTGTTTTTCCCACTGGGTAGTTATATATGTTATTAAACAGCCACATAATGAAAAAATTAAACCTGCTTTATTCCCAGAAGTAAAATTACCGCATGATTTGGTTCAATTCAATGTGCTGCTCCTTTTCAGGTTCATCATGCAAGCTTTCACACGACCAGTTTTCAAAGAGCAAACACTTTTTTTCGAAGTGATCCAAAGACGACAAACTCTTGCAGGCTTTGGTGCCGGCAATATAGGTGCGTTGTGGAGGGCAGTTGAAAAAGACTTGCTCGTATGTCCAGCGTCAAAAAGCTGACAGTCGCATCATTTGCTTAAACCTCGTGCACTTTTAGGAAAATTATCTGTATTATGGTGAAATCCGCACTGTTCTTCATTTTTATGCGCAAACAAAGTTTTGTATGACGCTGCAGCTCCAACAATACACAGCATTGTCGTTTAAAACCTGTTTATGCCGCGTTTATGACAAAACAAACGCGAGAGGTAATCGCCAGGACAGAAGGTGCGCAAGGAATGAAAGGAAGTGTGTGAAAATGAAAAAAAAACAGACGAAATTTCAGGCCTTGCCAGAACCAAATAATGCGTCTACTGTTCGTAAAACCGACTGGAATTCTGAAAAAGGTCTTTCAAAACCTGAATCTGAATACAGTTCGCAGCAAAGCAGAGGGGCTGTTTGTTGGGTTAAAATAGTCTTTCAGAATTTCGAACGTTTCAAAAATGACCCGAACATGTTTTCTATCGCAGCAGTTTGTATCCCCCCGATAGCGGTTACAGCCACAGAACTCTTACAGAGTGATTGACGCAATTATATTGTGAACTTGACTCCTATGCAGTGTCGTACGTGGGGTTTCCCCGGACAAAGTGTCAGTTTGGCGCCACAACTACAGTCCTGCGCGAGTTGAAATGTCCGCTTCGGCCCTGCACTCTTTCCGTCCCAAACCTGCACCTGTTACTGTGTGTTTGAAAATCACTACAAACTCTCGGAATGAGTTTCATTGCTGGTGGCAATTTTTTCAGTGGTTCATTTCAAAGCCAACGGAAGGTCTCGAGAAAACAGTATGAGGTGAAAATGTAAACTTGAGTCAAACTTCACCGCTTCTTCCTCGGGGCACTGTTGAAAAAGAGTATGTCGTCCACTGACGAAATCTTAAATTTGTTCGTCTGCTATTCACGACATGATCATCGATACTGAACACTCGTTCATAAGCAGCGCAAGTTGCCATCACGCAGAACGTATTTCCTGCAAAATCACTGAGAGCTGGAAACTCCAACCTATGGTCTCGCCACCACTAAAGAGCGTCACTACACCAGCTATGTGTATACGGAGGCCTATGTGCGGTTCAGCAAGCTTTTCATTATTGTGTATGCATAATACGACAGCCTGACTTTATTTTGATAATCTCAAATTCGACATTTTCAGTGCAATGGTCTTTAGTGCCTGTTTATTATGTGCATGTACCACGCACTGGTAGATTTCTACGTGTCCAATGACACCTCGGTGCAAAACTGATTTCTAGTTTTCTGATTTTTACTCGTGTGTTTTTCTGCACTAAACAGATTGTCAAGTACCATTGCTTGTCCATTAGTACTAAATTTACCTATGGCATAACAGTTTGGGAGTGATTAAAAGTACCCAGTGCCGTAGCAGCCCAACTCTGCTCCCCCCAAAATGCCTACGGGCGCCCCTAATGATGATTTATAAAAAAATATTTCTACATCGTTACTGTATTAGTGTTATTACCCGTCATGATTTAGTTGTCGTTGTCATTTATCTGTCGCAGGGCTACGCAACTGGAGGACCGTGGTCCTACAGCAAAACCAAAGAAAACACTGAAGTAGCACACAGGAAAAATATTAGATAAACAATGTAACATTGTCGTGCAGTAGTCCCCACTTATTAAGTCCACGGTTAATAAGCCCAACAACGTCCGGTCCGGAATTACTCCATTTAATCCTGTCATAAACAAACCGCTTTATAAACTCAAACACCGTTTCATAAGCCCAATTTTCGAACACATTTGCTTAAAATTTGGTGAAAAAGCGTCGTAATCGCAACTCACACTTCTTTGCCTTGCTTTCGATGGTTTCACACTTCGTTATGCTGCTAACCTAGTTCATAATTCAGCTGTTTCGTCACAGACCGTTTATTTGTGCTGTAATCGCTAGGCAAGACAACTGGTGCTCTATAGAATTTACTTTCAAAATGGCGACCATTTCTGTGTTTGCCAGTTTCTGCGCCACCGATAACCAATGAGGCAACTTATTTTTGATGTTATTACACGGAAATTAATATAGTTTTACCGTATCGGCCAGTTTTTTTTAAAGGTGTTTTAGGGAGCCGATTCGAGTCCCTAGAATGAGAGAATATCCGGTCCCTAGAATCAGAGAAATCGGGTCCTTATAGGTCCATACCGGGTACCTAACATTTTCCTTAAAGAAAAACCTGGTGTCTGTTGCGTTGAGTGTTAATAAATTTAGCAACGTTTAGCGATAGCACAGTCGGCCATATTCGTTTATGCGGAAGAATGTGGCAAAAAATTTGTCTTCAGTTAATAGGCCCGCCCGCTTAATAAGCCCAAAATCGTCCGGTCCCGAGGTAGGCTTAATAAGCGGGAACTTCTGGTAGTAAGTATCAAAACGGGTTAGAACGGGTCTATTGGTGTGAAAAAGCTTTTATGACGTCTTCTAAATCTAGAGAGCGCACACATGAAGCATCGATTGACAATATGGTCAATGAGGATAGTCTGCTATCTGTCATAGCAGATCTTTTGAAGGTTTTTGTCAGCTTCAGCTTGTTGAAACTCCTTTCGGCGTTGGCAACAGTAACGGTGCAGATTAGCACACCCGAAGTGCAATAAATACGTTTGAATAAACTTCACCAAGACGTGTCTTGAGAAGATAGTTCATAAAATCATGGGTCGTGATCAATTTGTCGTCTTTTTACAAAATAAAAGCAAACCGTTATCAGTTCATTGCCATTTCACCAGGATCAACATCACATAGTTTTTCCTCAAATTTCTGACATCTTGTGAGACGGCATGGACTTGTAAAAGTTAATCTCGTGTGAAAAGAAAATACAGCTGCAACACCATGCGTTAGTTTGAAACCATCTTGTATTGACATGAGAGCATGGTCAACAAGTTGCAAAAAAAGGTTGGTTTTAATCTCTTTCTGGACTAACTTGGTCAAATGCATTTTCACTCTCGTTATCAAACATTTTTTCTTTCCAGTTCTTTGTTGAGGGAAAACAGGGTCTATGTCCAATTCGTCTATTGGAAGAGCAGATTTTACAGCATTGCTGTAGCCATTTTCATTATAATTTTGCAAAAATGTTTCAGTGGCTTTAATCTCAGTTTCCATTATGTGAAGTCAGACACCATACGATTGAAGAATCTTACTTGTTTTGTTAACTTGGAAGAGAACATCATGCCAAATCAATATTGACAAAAGAAATCTCCATGATGACAGTTGTGCAATCAATGATTTACTCTCAGAGGCAGTTTTTCCATCACCCTTTTCCACGCAGAAATCTTCTAGATCTTGCAATGCCGCCGAAGCATCTTTCAAATAATAACGAAGTGGCCTGATGCAGTTAATACGGGTCTTCCACCGAGTGTCTGATTGGGACTTAACAGACAACTCTGCATGTTTTTTCAGAATGCTCCAATGCTGTACCAATGAAGAAAACAATACGTACAATCTTGTCAAAACTCCAAAAAATGTCAGGGCATCAGTCGATGACTTAGCACTGTCAACCACAACCAAGTTTAAAGTCTGATTTGCACATGGCACATACACAGCTTTGGGATTAATCTCTAATATTCTTGCTTGGACCCAAGAGCGTTTCCCCTATCCACCGCAGACGTTGTGGCACATCCCGAGGCCGAATGGCCTTCACAAGAAAATGTCATAGTTATTATCTCTTTAGTTCCGCTTGCCGACAGAAGTTCGGCAGAACCCAGAAATTTTTCAATTGGTGGTTTCGTGTTTGTGCAGGGGGGGTAAATGCTCTGAAAATTCACATTCAATTCACAACGCAGCACTTGGAAATTGTGTAAATTAATTATAAATTATTAAATAATTTCCCGCAAATACCTATATTAGGCTCGTAGTTTGCAACTCAAAATTTTTGAACGAGCTTAACAAAAGGAATTGGGTTTTCATTTCATTAACGACGATTTATTTCGAGATGTTGTAACTAAATGTACATGCTAACAAAATTTTGCAGAAAACTAGGGTTAAGTTATGAAATCACTGTTACTGAAGGAACAAACCTGAGGCCGGTCAGCGCAGTGCACCGCGATTAACATTTTCTTTAATTGGCGCAAACTTTTACCATGAACTTCAGCGAATTTTGCTTATGTGCATCGTGCTTTTAACTGGCCGAAATCCGCATGCATAAACCTTTCTCATGTCTACACTGGTTGATCTCCTATTTGCATCTGAAACAGGCTATCGATGTGACAAACATATAGACTAAGGCCTACGTGGACACCCACAACACAGTGGGCTTGTTCATTGGATTTTAAATGTGGTGCTCAATCGACGGAGATGCGTGTCTTTTGAACCTCCACCCTTGGGAGAATCATGCATAACTAAACAGACAGTGAGTTTGCAGTTCAAAGCGAGTCCAGTATTGACGTCGTTTATAGCGTCAACACAGAACGTGGTACTTGCTCTTGCCACTCAGGTGCAACAGGTAATATGTGAAAGCACTTGAAAAGTGTTTTAATCCATAATCACGTACAGAGTGACCTGTTGTACCAAGGCTCGCCCGAGGAAAGAAGATACGCGATCTTTGCAGTTGGGCTTGAAAAAGCTCCATCCCTAAGCTTCTTTGCTAATGCAAACAGCCCCATTGACAACACAAGCAATGATTTCACGTGCTCAACCACTTTACTTTGCGATAATACGGATGAAGCATC
>JGI24159J19872_10004158_pt1 | contig 18370 bp, 18 predicted proteins | sample Ectturendosymbi4_FD_19872 | JGI IMG/M metagenome (IMG submission 19872) | reverse complement strand
TCATCCTGGATGCCCCCAGCGGCCTTTCAGGCAAGTAGCTTTAGCTAAAATCTACATTATAGTAAGCCTACAATATTTCTGAAACTTATTCAAATAGAATGAAACTTATTCAAATAGTTACTGCCAAAATTGCTTCTGTTATACAACACAACAGCGCTGAATTTATAGTTAGCAACTTAGCAGCAGGCATCCGATGATTTTTCAGTGCAGCAATGTAAGATAATAAGATAGGCAAATTATTCTAGTCATAAAAAAACAAACGAAATACGAAAACAAGCACAACACAAAAATATTAATACAGAATAAACCCATAAAAAAACAGATCACAAATATAACAGTTATTCACATAAGAGATGCTAGAGGGAAAGCAATGCATGAAGAGTTGATAAATGTGCAGATGAAGACGTGGGTCATGCATGTAGGAAGGTGAGAGAAGTGACAATGGAGTTTATGAAACGGAAAGCCATGCAGTATCCACGGCATTGTATAGAATGCGGGTGACCAGGGACGCCGGAACAGCGGTAGGGCAAAGGGAGCAGTAAAAGAGTTGAGGGCAATGGAAACTTGTAAAAACAAAAATCGTTAACAATTGTGCTTGTTTTGGGGCAGCAACAATGTTGACCTCAAAAATAATAGCAGAAATTATAGAAAACCATTCTGAACTTTAGAGGTGCGCGAACAACTGCAATGAATTTGTTTCAAGTTGTTCTTGAAAAAACATAAAATTCCCTGTGATTCTGTTATGAAAAGGCACCTCCGCCCCTGTTCCCCCCTTTTCAAAAGGCCAGGGGCAATGCACCCGTCATTTCACCGCTCTCCGACGTCCCTGAAATTACCTATGATCTATTATGTAAGGGCACTTGTGCCCCCTTTTCCCCCCCGTTCAAAGGGCAGGGGGGAAGTTCCCCCGTCATGCATCCCCGTTCCGGCGTCCCTGCGCATGACAGTGGCAAAAACAAAGTTTCAGCAACACATGTCACGAAGAAAATGCTGTCTAAATTGTTCATTTCTCTTATTCAGAGTAAAACTGTCAAGCCACAAAGTTACAAAAGACAAGTTCAGAAACGCATATTCTTTAGTCTCATTATTATCAAATCTGTTATCCCTGCGCAGCCTCGTCTACTCTGTTCCAACACTGGTGGTACCGACGCCGCAAACCGCTGCAATAACTGTTTGAGAAAGTTGGCCGGGAAAGAACAAAAGTTAGATTTGGGCAAACGTAAAACTATTCCAACTTTCTAATACGTTGTGCAATTTTAGTCGGCAAAGCGATGGTGAGAATTGCGAAGTTGATGATAAACTTCTGGCAAAAAGAAAGTGGTGTTACTACAGCATCCCCTCTGCCCACATAAGATAAAGAAACGCAACTGCAAAATAGGTATCCAACCTAGCAATGGGTTAAGCAGGTTGAACGCCTGAGAAAGGAGATTACAATCGAGCGCTATCACTAAAAGACAACCGGGTGATGGGAATGGAACGCAGAAGTGTTACTTTTCAACGCAGTGGATTTAAAGGGCGCATACAGTACTGCGCAAAATGTTTGGCTCGCTCATAGAGAACGGCTGAAAATGTATTTCACGTAATTATAGTCTCCACTAGTGTTTCCGGTTCGGGGCGAAATTTAAAAACCCGGGTTTCGGGTGGCTTAGAAAAGAAACTCGTTTTTTTCGGGTTTTGAAATGAATGCGATTTTGAGCGATAAATCTCAATATCATTGTGAAATTACTACTGTTTCTCCCTGCGCAATTTATTACCGAATTATTAATTAAGTTAAGCACAGTTTTTCAATGATTTTTATAATATTGACGCATGACAATCAAAGCACACTTTAATCATTCTATTTCTTAGTTTTGTCTATTTCTGAGTTGTGTGACAAATAGTCCAGTGGCTGACAAAGCCCTCTCAGGTTCCATTGATTTGAGCTGATTTTGGCTGGATTGTAGGTAAGGCAATGTACAGTTTTTCAGGTAATTTGACCTCTTATTTGTAGCCTCAAAAAGACTCGTTTGCGTTTTTACAATTTGTGATCGGATCTCTCCCTGCACCGAAATAGTTTTATGGTCTTCACTAGCAAGGATTACATGGATTCTGTGCTTTGATTTCAAATGATTGATTAAGCTTTCGGTGTTTGAACCACCTCCTTTGGCATAACGGAGTACAAATTGCGCTTAACTGGTGTTGGTTGAGAATTCTTGTATAAGAAATGGCTCTAAGCTTCTAATTTTCTTTGATTATTAACGTCTTTAAACTGAATGTGTATGATTAAAAATCTGCTTAAAGTCGCTTCTGAAGGAAAGCAAAATATTGTGTAGAAAGTTATTGCAAACCGAAAAGGAACGAATTGATTTTGCAAAGAATCACAGCTTGTATATGAACTAACACATAACAGTTTATAAATGAACTAACTAGCAACTACGGCATACCTTTGAAGAACTACCTCACGTGGTAGTTTTTTAAGTAGGTTAGCGAAAAAATTAAAATTCGCGTAGACACCTATTATGTGCAAAATGATGTTACGATCCGTGTCAATAGGTCAATTGAACGAAAATACAAACGGACCAACAACGAACATACGATGGTCACCGAGCAAAACAAGCACCTCGTGCCTCATGATAATAGCTGAACGTTCAAATGTGCTACTTTGGCCGTCACACGTGCCAATCTGCAACTTCAGTGTTATCAGAATTACTAATGTTTGGATGCAACAGCAATTCCAGGTTTTTTTAAATACCCGGGTTTGGTGGTTGAAAAAACCCGGGTTTCGGGTTCGGGAAAACCCGGATTGGAAACACTAGTCTCCACCCACAATGGTGACGCGGCCGAATCTGTCAGAAAATATTTTAAAAAGAAATCGATTTCACGTAATCCTACGCATCCTCAGTCGTGAAGCAAAAGATTCCGGGTGAAGTACTAAAGGACATGAGTGTCCGTAGGGGGGGAAGAACGGGCGTTCCCCCAGGGGGAATTGGGACCATCAAAAGCAGCTTAATACCGATTAACTGATTTATGTCTTGCAATGACGGTTTATTTGCCGGTATGACACTCACACTGCACAAGAGCCAGGCTCACTCTACTGGTGTCATGCAGTGATGAGCTTGCAGTTCACTCATGTGCGCTCCTTCCACAGAGGCAGGATACGAAACTTGTGAGCGGTGTTCTACATTGCGCAACAATAGCATGGCAACAAATCTTTTAAAAATTCACTTCGATTTGCGGTAGTACGTGTTTTGCCACATGTGGCTGTTGAACGGCTGAATGCAGACGTCTTGGCAGGTAATGCGGCGAGACAGTGGCTGCTGACAGCGGTGAGGCACGCCAAGAATTTCGTGCAAATGTTTACGCTTCAACAGAATAATATTTTCTCAAATCGATTTTTGCGCCTTACCTAGATCCGATAATAACTTCTTCACTGGAAACACGGTTTCCTGCTGAAAGGAAGAAGCCTTTCAGTCTTTTCTCGCTTTATCCAAAGCACGTGGTGCAAATGAGCAAGCAAGAATACATGAAACAAGTTGAAAATGTGAATACGCTGCACCATGTTGAAAATTTAGAAGCTGAAAGAGGGACGTGGTTCGAAATGTGAAGAGAAAAACAGGAGATACATATAGTGGAGATGGAGAACTTCATGAATGCTGAAGCACGCTTGATTTGTTTCCAGCTGTCCGTCATGCAATTAGTATTGCCCTAACTCTTCCAGTAAAAGTCTGCACCGCATTGAGGTTATTTAGTACTTTGCGAAGTGCGAAAACGTGGCTTCGATCGACAATATCAGATGAACGCTTGTCCGATTTTAGTCTGATGAGAGTTCACCGTAAAAACATCAGCAAGGACAAGCGCGGTTTTATTGAAAGGGCGATTGGTCGCTTTGGACGAGATCCCAGACGTTTGCAGCTCTTGATTCTAAGTGATACTGACAAGCCTTGCTGGACTGAATAAAGTCATTTGTAGTTTCGTTAAATACCATGACAATGCTTTTTTGAAACGAAATGCCTTGCTTGGAAGCTCTGCGGGAGCCTATTGTGTAAATTATTATCGTAATAAAGCTGGCTACTGCTGCCAGCGAAGCACACTGTGACTGTTGCCGTAACATGGGTTTTTTTGTTGTGGTGTAGAAAGTGTAAAGCGTTTGTGAACGTCCATATGCGTCAGCAACCTCAAAACGACAAGCAAAATGTCGACTTTGCCCCCACCCGGAAATATTTCTGCGAACGCCCATGCCGAAGGTTTAAAAAGCGAAGGCACAGAAAGAGAGCAAACTCAAGATTATGAATAAATCAAAACACAACTGCGGTATCTGAAAACTTGAAAAGGCGCCGTTCTCAAATAGCTGTTTCCGCTAAAACTGATAACCATCTGACACCAATTACGGAACATCAGAACCACAGCTGCGGAATCATAGCTACGAGCAAGGCGTGATAACTGACACAAAGCCGTGGTAGAACGAGCAAGCACGAAGGCGGTCACGACTTTGTTGGATTGACAAGCGTACTCTAAGGAGTGCCTGTAAAATGGTAATCGTCGGGAAAGGACATTTAAAAGCTCTACGTTTGCTGCAAGCTTTGTAGCAGTGGTTCTCAACCTTTTGTGACCCATGGATCATCTTTAAAAAATCTATTCAGTGGACCACTTCTCATGAACAACTAGCCGAAGCTGCGTTGCACGCAGGTGGTCTTACATAATTAATTGTCCAGTGAAGGCTATAATTTTAAGGAACGTTTTATCAAAGACTTATGGAACTTTCTATGGACCACTCGAAATTCCAGTTGAACCACCACATTGAGAATCACTGCTTTATAGGAACCAACCGCCTGGCCTCTTGTTTCATGACTTTATGATGATTGAACTTGCACATATCTTTAGTCTCCACCAAGGTCACACAGTCGAATCAACGAGCACATTTTTAATAGGAAGTCGATTTCACGTTTCTCCACACCAGGCTTGCACAACATGCGGCCCGTGAAAGCTTTTCTTGCGGCCCGCGAGAGCTTCTCAATTGTGGAAAATGCTGCAAAAGCTCGACCTTGAATTGTGGGTCTGCAATTTCTTCTATACTGCAACGTTAAACCATTTATCTTCCCTCACAGGTGTCCAAAGAGTCAAAACTGGGCTGTTCTACAAACGTAACAGTGTAAGAGTCATACAGCCGTGGTTTATTTAGAATGCCATAGTGGAACACTGAATAGTAACGCGACAAGGCCATTTGGTTGATGCCATTCCTCTTACCTGGTTTCCAAGTACCTTGGTGCTCTAATCATCTCGTGGAAAGTTTGTTTACTGTTTGGCCAACATACTGTTGATGGCATATCACACAAGTTGCCACAGAAATACCATAGTTTGCATATTTCAGGTTTTGATGCAATGGGGAAATTTATTTTTTTCCAGGACTTGTGAAACAGTTGGGACCTTGGGTTTGTTGTGTTTTCCAATGGCAACCACAAAGTGCAGCGAGATTGTAAGTCCCTGACGAACCTTGCTTTTCTGTCTTATTTAAAGCAAGGTGCTTGCAGCTCCAGCTCGTTAGTTTTTGTCTAATTGGGGTAGGTCTTTCATAAGTAATCAGTGCCGTCGTATTTAATCCATTTTCTTTCTCTGATAGAGCTGGAACGTGGAGGAATGGTATAGCGCCCACCTGCGGTCACAGTGGGGTAGCCAGCCCAAAATTTTGGGGGGGAACAGAACTCTTGACTTCTAGTCGAGCAACAGTATTTGGTTTGGGACACTGTCTCTCAAAGCGTAAAATGACTAGATATGCTTTGGGGGGTCATGGCCCCCTGGTTACGCCTATGTGTGGTTACCTTTTCTGTCAGGTTTTGGTCTTTCTTCCCAATTTGATGGCCATTGCTATCAGGGACGTAACGAGGCCAGATAGCGCCCGATACAAAAAACAAGTTTGGCGCCCCCATGTTCGAGCGTTAGTTCTTTCGCACGCAATTTTACTGTATTGAAAAAGTACTTGTGGCATTGCTTGGTCTTTTGGTTCGGCGCCCCCCCCGCGTTACGCTCCTGCATTGAGGTGACTCAACCAAACCAAACAATGACTACCTCAACAGCTCAAACCGACTCAAAGAAAAAGCGATCCGCTCAAACTGTCCTTTAGAAATGACAGATGACATGGTAGCAATCAGGGTGTAACGACGGGGAAAGGGAGTCACAATTACCCGGGCGCTGAATCACTAAAGGTACGCCAGATCACTGCGGGGAGCGCCGAAAAGTCACAACTATGTCACAAGCACTTTCTTGAACACAGTACATTTGCTCCCGAAGGTTCGAACATGTGGACGCCAAACTTGTTTCTTGCCCCGGACGTCATCTAACCTTGTTGCGCCCTGAGTGCCAGGCCGATGCGTAAATTTCAATCGTACGGTTTCTAAATCGCTTTGGGTCAGTACCGAGCTGGTTTTGTTCGGTCATAGACCGAAACGTTTTTGAAATGACCGAACAAAATTAAGTCATTTCGGTCAGAATGTCTGAAAATGTTGGCTGAAAAACACTGTCATGGCGAGTTTTAATACAGCTGTGAGACAAATAAGCGAAATATTTCAGTGACAAAAACGTCTCAGCAAAAAATGACCGAAATGTTTCAGTGAAAAAAAAACAGGTACCGAGTATCAGGAGAATTCTACTGTTGAATTCTTTCACTTAATTGCCTATGTTTGTTTTTCAGCTGTCTCGACGTTTCAGTTTAGTAATAGTCAATAAAGACGCGAACTCTCGTAACATCGATATGGAGAACGAAAACGCTGTGAAAAAAAATTGCAAGGATAAACTTCTTTCCAAGCAAGACCTAAAAGATTCAACAACCTGCGCTCAGGATAACGGGCTTCGCCTGTGTTGCGGAAAAGTGATCAAACCGGAAACATTGCTCTTCGCCCTCACCGTTGCGGGTAGGATTTGTCTGAGATTCGCATCTTGAGGAAGCGCACCATAACTTGTACGTTTTGACTTTGATTGAGGTTCACAGCATAGCGCTGCTGCCAAAACCAAACACAATGTCCGATGTGGCGTTTTTCACAGTGGTAGAAGCCTGCCGTTCATCCAAATTTATTGTGTATGACATTGATAATCATGTAATCCGTAGCGGGCTTGGCGCTGCACAACCCTGCCGTGATAAAAACTTCAGGATTACACCCTTGTATTGAAAATTATTATTAAAGTCGTTTTGACGATTGAGCACCCACGCTCAGGGACGCCGGATCAGCGGTAGGGGCAGGGGCAGCAAAAGAGTTGAGGGCAATGGGAACTTATAAAAAACAAAAAGTCGTCACCAATTATGTTTGTTCTTGTTCGGCAAGAATGTTGACAAAACATAATGATGTAAAAGTCATTCTGAATTTTCAGGGTGCGCGAATAGCTGCAATAAATTTGTTTCAAGTCGATTTTGATAAACCGTGGAATCACCCATGATACTGTTATGAAAAAGCACTTCCGACCCCTTTGCTCTCCTTTTGAAAGGCCAGGGGGAAATGACCCCGTTTTTCGGCGTCCCTGCTCAGCAAGTGCTGTTACCCATGACGCGTCATACGTGCAGATAGTTGAAGCAATCAGCACTCAGTGCCATTCCTTAAGATTGCGAGGATCTTGATTTCAGGGCCTTTCGCGTTCAGCAGGAAACGTTTTGTTCTCCATGTCACGAATCTGCAGTCCTACAAATTTGATGGTTGTTAAACCAATGCCTGGTGTAGGTTATTTTCATTTTTTTAAAGCATCAACGCGAAAGGTTCGTCACTAATGAAACTATTCCTCGGCACCGTCTTTATTTAAAGAAGCACATTATGTGCAAAGCAATGTGAATCTGTTTATTTTAGTCGAACGTAAGCATTGTTTCAACAAAGCGTGACATTTTATTACGAAGCAAGAATACTTTTCAAAAAGCTGGTTTGTTCATCCTTTGGCGGTGTGTTTATCCCTCTGATGTCTTGTACTGCAGTGCAACCACACATCCGACTCTTCCCCATTATCAGAAACATACATTTGGGTGCATTGTTCTTTTTCACTCTGCTGGCTTGATTTGTCAAAATCGATTTTGCTGTATAGCTGGCATGGGAAAAATAACTTTTTAATAGTAGAAAAGACGCCAATGTAAGTGGGTATGTTGTATACATTTACATAAATACTTACAAATCTACTTGTTGCATATGAATAGAAGCAGTTGAGCACATTCCATACGTTGTGTATATCGCCCCACCAAACAAAAGCGCTCTTGTGTGCGTTTCCCTGGTCTGAAGCGATGTAGCTCTGTGCAATTAATATCTCGTCTGAGATGTTAGTTGACAAGTTAATCGCGCATGAACTGCTCCACGCCACAGGTACTGCGTTAAGGTTCGGAAAACAGTTGAACATAAACAAACTGTTTCTTGGTATAGTTTTTGTGGAATGTTCCCGAACGTGTTAGACCCGCTAGCTATCTCGGAGGTATTGCCCCCCTGACAATTCATAAGGGGCAACGTGGGGCGGAGGTGCCCTTTTTACAAAAGTACCATGAGTAATTTCATGGTTTATAAAGATAGAATTGAAACAAATTTATTGCAGCTATTCGCGCACCAAGAAACTTCAGAATGGTTTTGCATAATGTCTGGTATTATGTACGAGGTCAACATTTTTGCTGAACAGAATCGGTAAAAATTTTTGTTTTTTATAAGTTTCCTTTGCCCTCAGCTCTTTTATTGTCCCCCCTGCCTACCGCTGTTCCGGCGTCCCTGTTGATCATCACATTACTCTAACAATCGCTAATAGTTTTGTTTTTACCATAAAAAATAATCTGAAGCTGAAAGCTTGAAGCAATAGGTCATAGAGCCTATTTGATGCCACAAGTGTAGGTTTTTAATGTTTGGTTGCCCTCACGTGCAAGTGTTGTGGCGTAATTTTGACCACAAGCTTACGTATGAGTGGCCAAAGTAATTGCAGATTTGATAACAATAAATGCAGGTGTGGTTCTTGGAGTAATCCTTGGAGTTTCTTTACTTCCTCTTCAACCCTCAGAAGATGCCATCAGTTTGATCATGTTCCCTGGCGAAATTCTGATGAGATTGCTGAAACAGCTGATCATACCTATCGTTGTAGCAAGCATCATCACGGGTAAGACACGAATCTCTCTGTCCTTTGATCATGAGAAACAGAAATATTTTGACATTTTGTACGATATCAGATGATTGCTTACACCAAGCGCTTTACAGCCTGAATTTGCTGCCTTTTGGAAACGATTTTAACTGCCTGTGTTTTGGCTAATCAACCAAACAAAAGTCGGATGTTTAATGTTTATTCACAATCTAAGCATAACAGTCAATGACCCCAAAACGTGGTTAAGTCATGAACATTGGAAAAAAAACGTGACATGTAACAATATAGTGCTGGTGCGGATATGCCGGACTTGTGTTCTAGGCAAAGGCAGCTGTTCAGTGTTATTCAACTACCAGCTTATGGCGTCGGCATCGTGTGGTTAAATTAGTAACTTAAGCTCGAATCCTTCTTTTTTCGTCACGCGTTTGCTCTGCATGGTTGATCAAGCATGAACAAGACAAGCGTATTTGCATGTTTCGCACGAACGCACAGGTTCATTACTAGTTTCCCTGCGAAAGAAGTTTTAATTGGTATCTCGGATTTGAATAGTTTCGGTTCCGAACCCTCTAGATTCGTTATTATGAGCACCATTACCCATAACGTGACTTAAAGCAACGGTATTATGCTTAAACCGCGTGGCATTGAAGATCAGTGATGCGCTAGCTGTTTTTTTTTCGCTTAGGCATTTCGGTCGCTTGTCCCGTAATATAGCGTTAAAACCAAGGGCGGATCCAGCCAGTAAGGTCAAGGGGCGTTTTCAGTAATAATTTAGTCAAGGCTCATAACAACTTCGCTACTCTGAGAGAGTTGAAGCATACTTCACAACACTGCTGTGACAAAACAGTGTACAAGACAATGGCCGTATATCACGAATGATGTTTTCCAAATTGTACAATTCATAGCGAATAAAGTTACTTTCTTAGGTTTTAGGGTGGTCATCGCCCCTCCTGGACCCGCCCCTGGTTAAAACGCGCCGTAACAGTATTCACTAGTCTATATTTTCAGACATTAGGACCGAATTGACTTAAAAGCTTTCAGTCATTTAAAAAAAAACTTCGGTCTGTGACCAGCAAAAAGAACTTCGGTCTGTGTCCAACAAAAAAAACTTCGGTCTGTCACCAACAAAAAAACTTCGGTCTGTGACCAACAAAAAAACTTCGGTCTGTGACCAACAAAAAAAAACTTCGGTCTGTGACCAACAACAAAAAACTTATTGCACTAAGTAATGTAGGGCAGCCCAGTTGCTGAATCCAATCAGGCAGCTCCAAGAAACACGAAAATCAAAGGGCGGCAGGGAGACTATATCACATGATGGTTAAACAATTCTAAAACCGCTACACCTCAAGCTTTTTTCCCACCAAGATTTTAATCTGTTTGATATATCGTGTCGTTTTCCTGCAGGAGTTGCAGGCCTCAATTCAGGAAACAGTGGTAAGATTGCCACTCACGCTATGATATATTACATGTCAACAACTGTGATTGCCGTCCTGCTGGGTGTTGCGTTGGTGGTCGTTATCCAGCCTGGACAGATTCCTAATGATCACAGTGGTCAAGGTCAAGAAAACCAAAAGATAATATCAGTCAGGGACACGTTTTTAGATCTTGTCAGGTGAGTGTAGTTTGTGGTTATTTAGTGTCTTGCGCTTTTCTTGTCAGTTCGACTTCTTTCTTCAAACTTTGTTCGATTAGTGCGGAATTTGTGAATGTTTTGTTCCCCATGCGTTGAATCGATCAGATGGTATTTAAACACAGGTTTAATTTGCAAGTAGTGTTCAGGTTAACATAAAAATATCTATAACAAACCAGCAAATTTGTTTTGATTGTCCTCAATCGAAACATAAATTGATTCTTTGATGATTAAATAAGAATTATTTATAACCCAATGTGAGTCCAAATCAAATCCAAAACAAACAAAACCACCTGTTTTCAATGTACATAACAAAAGAAGTTGTTTGTGTAGATTTTCCGGCGTTTGTAGGAGAACGTAAAAACGTACTTTTATCTTGCTCTCTGTTTGCTTTTCAGAAATATCTTTCCTGGCAACATTATTGCAGCTTGCTTTCAAGTGGTGAGTTACCTGCTCTCGAACCATTTCTATACTAAGTGTCTTCAAACCGATTTCTTTTATCATGTGGTTGTAAATTTGTTCCTCATAAATTCGTAAGTTTATTTCATCGCTTCTCAAAGTAAAAAACGTCCACTTTATACAGTACAATTATTTAACGTTGATGAACTCGAAATGCTGTATTGATACTTCTGAAACTTGTCTGTGGTATCGAAAAATTCTCTGACGCATTCGCTGAAAGTATAGAAAACAAAAAGTTGGTCTTTTCAGGTTGTTGCGCTGCGCTGGTAGAGTGTTTTGCTTGTGTTAAAAATCGATAAATCTACTGTTTTTTGCCCTCCATAATTTATTAGTTATTGTTGAGTCTGGGTGTATATTTGTTTTATGTCGTCACATTTCTGTGCTTGTGTTTCTTTGTACGTTGGCGAAACATTATTCTTTACTCAGGTCCTCGCTGAGCAAAACAAGTTCACTTTCTTGTGAAGAACCATCTTGCCGGATACAAAGTGCAAGATTCGTTTGATTGATTTTTTTATTGCCGTTTTTTTCTTGTGCGGTTTTTTTGCTTCGAGAAAGGATAGCTTCGTTGGCACCAGACCAGATCATTTCAGTTGAGACCAGATGCGTTCTTGATCCAATACGGTATAAGGACAGACGTTGGAGGAGAACTTTTTACCATTGCAGTATTTTACTTCAATGACATACCTGAAATTTTGCATATTCAAGAGTATGCCTTTTGACAAATTAAAAACTGTATAAAAGTATTGAACATACTGTAAACGTGCGATCTATCAATTTTCAGTGACAAGTGTATGGCGTGTGTCGTGTTCTTTGCCATGCAAATATTAGTTTTTCTTTCCCAAAATAACATGTATCGACGTGTGTCTAAATTAAGTTTTAATGTCTGCTGTAAATTTCTGCTCCTCTGCCACAAACACGAATCTAACCAGAGCTTTGTATTTTCAGGACCATACGAGCGTTTCTTCAATCGCGGTTCAGAACGGCACGGCGAACGGATCGTCCGAAAATGTCGTCTCAGTCCAGATGTTGAAGAAAACGACAGAAAAAGTTCAGTCCACCAACGTTTTAGGTAAAAACCTATGGAGACTAGTTCAATGCACAACGTCTCCCAAGGACAGAGATTATAGCAAAACAGTTGTTGAAATCGATTTTACTTTGCGCTAGCTACAAGTGGGACAGTGGTTCGAGGGCTCGGCTTGACGCGTGCATCGTGGGTTCGAAACCTGGGCCGGGTTTTAGTGAAGACCTGTAAAACATCACTTTGTCGCCGATCCAGACCATTGCTTGGTTTTAACGAATGTGTGTCAGAAAAAACTTCACGCGCGGTGCTATTATTTGCCAACAATCACCACGGACTACCCCCGTTCCTCCTGTTGCTGGGCAAACGTACATAGATGCCCCCCAAGCCATTAATGACCGTCCGAAAGGAGTGTGGAGCAATTACAACAACTTAATCTTTTTTCCTTTCTCAGATTTCTTCTCTTTTTTCCAACAAACTTTCTCTCAAAACGATCTGAATGGTCTGCCTTTATCTCCGTCTTTTTCAATTTGAATTTCTTTCAACTTTTTGGGTTGAACATAAACGAAAGATACTAAGGTGCTAAGACCTACTAGCAGAGTCCGCTGTGTATCCGGGAAGATTTGATCAAGATGGTTTTGTCAGTAAACAAAGCGACAGTTCTGTGGATGCTTTATATCGATGGCACCCACCTTTTTTAATAAGTTATAACTTATTATTGTTATTTTTTCTCTTTATTTTCAGTTTGCAAAGCTTCTGGCAAAACGATCTGTTTTATTGATAGATCCAGTTGATACGCGTGTGTGCTCAACTGATCATGAGATTGCGTAAGGTGAAAACAACGTTGTCTGCGCAACGTTCGTTGACGAACAACAGAAACATTTTGCAAATTGAACACAACGTCGCCAGTTTATTGCTTTTTCAAAAACACGTGCTTGTTTAGTCTGTGAGCTGTGGGTCGAGCAACACTTTGCTCGTTCAACTTGCTTAGTGGCAGCCATGCCTGTAACGGTATGTAACCTGGAATTAAAGCATTTTTTGCAACAAAAACTGCGTTAGAAACTCGTATTCGTAATAAAAACTTGTTTAACTGACACTCATTAAAATTCTGGAAATAGTCGTCGTTGTTCATACCGCGTAGCTTTCGATTCGTGACACTAATGAAGACGCAGACCTTGACCATTGCGTTTATTTATATTTTCAAGGCCTGATAACTTTCGCAATTTTTTTCGGAACCATCGCTGCGAGGCTCGGCAAAGAAGCTGAAGTTGTGACTCGATTCTTCGAGGCTCTCAACAAGATTTTTCTCAAGATGATTGCCGTTGTTATATGGTAGGCCATGTTTGATGGTAACATTCTGCCGAAAAGGTTTCAAAGTACGTATTTGTGAAGAGACATTGTCAGTGCTGCANATACAACTTTNAATGTTAATCGGAAGTCACCCTGAGGTCNTGTCGGGCAGGAACGGTGAAAACGAGGAATTACGATGTGAATTGTTTCACTGGATTTTGTGGCAAGGACGTGGAAGTTGTTTGCTGCTTTTTTTCTGCAGTGAATGATAGTACATCTGTAAACTATCGTCTTATGTGTTGGGAATAAAACAGATAAGAAATAATTAATTGGTGTCTTATACGCAAATTCGTTGTCTCACATCTGCAAACAAGAAACGCTCCTCTCCACAAAGCTTATCTGTCATAGTTTTTAGAGCAAGTCAACGTAACTTTGGCTGTTTTTCGAAGGGGCTCGTTTTTGAGTTACCGGTGTTTAAACTATTAAAATATCACGTGTATGGGGAAGCTGATTGATGCAAACTATCCGCCCCGTTTTTAATGTTGAAACCAAATTGATTTGATTATAATATGTGAAACGTTCTGTTTTGCATCCAGTGCCATAATGTGTTTGGTATTTACCGCAAAAAGACGTTGATCCAAAGTGCGCATTGCATGAGCTAACGCTGTTAATCTGCGTGATGATTTTTCGTCTATTTGCCTTTGATGATTCGCGTGAAGAAGTCCTCCACATAAAATTAAAGCAAAAAATATTTGAAGGTACTCGCCAATCGGAATATGCAGTCTTATTGCTGGGAACGTGTTGAAAATGCAGGGATTCGAAATCTTGTTTGAAAAGCTTGGATTATACATTGTGAGTATTCTGCATACAGCTAGGTAAGGTCTTTACAGGAACAACTGCACCAACCTTAAATGCATTCAAAACAATTTTAAGCAGCCAAACAACAGAAAACCTTAGCTTGCCTGAAATAAACTACAGCGTTGAACGCTGCTCAAAACGCAGCATGTCAAAACTATGTCGTCACTTCCTGAAGGGAAGCGGAAATTTCCGGATTTGTGACGAAGAGGCGCAGTGTATAGTCAAGTGAGTCAGTTCGGTGACTAAGCACACGGTCAATCAACGATTACACTGAAAAACATTTGCCTGCTCACCACCACAAGTTGATGTGCCCAAGATAGACTTATGCTTCAATTGTGAGCAATCACCGGCACAACTTCGTCTTGTCTTTCACAACATACGCACTTTGGTTGGTTTCCAAAATCTTTTAAAACCTTGGATATTGCATTCTTTCGTAAATACGTGAAAAATTCACCGCCAAACAAATAACATTCAAAACATGTAAAACAATTTGAGAATTGGCCGTCTTCTTACCAGTGGCACAGCGGAAGATCTTGCGATCACCTGGGTCTAACTGCACCATTCCTGATATTCTATCATGTGATTAACTTAAGAAAAACTAACATAGCACTTAATAAAAAAAGAAACTATACACAACAGAAACACAAAAACGAACACATTCAAACATTCATACACATGGACGAAAATTTAAAAAACAAGGACAAAACAGATACAAGAAATGACAATGTTGCTTATTATCAGCAGGAGTTATTTACTTTATGACCAATGTAAGTGTGTCCTTACTACTTTACTGCAACAGGTATGGAAACAATATATGTAGTCTCAATTAAAATTTATGATTTACACTTAACCCCAGGATAAACATAATACAAGACAGTTGTTCTTATTGAAGTACAGATCCTTATATAATAATTACAGTGGCTTAAACGTCCTCAGCACATGCAGTTAAATACATTTTAAGCAAACCACCTGTGAACGATTGAAATGAAGTAGGTTTTAGGTTATTTGGGGCCACTAAATCTTAGTTGTTTCTGGGTCTTCAGATTAAACCGAGGCAGGAAATAGTTTTTTGTGTCACTTAATATAATTTCATATTTGTGTTTTTGATCCAGCTTAGAAAAGTACTTGGAGAAAATGGTTGGTAGTTTTCCTTTGTGATACTGAAACATAAATTTACCAATTTACAGTTCATATATTTTTGTTATTGACAAATTTTTGGAAAGTGGGTTAGAGCTGCAGTTTGGTAATGATTTAGATTCAGTGATCTTTATTATCTTTTGATGCATTTGCATTACTGGTTTTAAGGCAATTTCCCCAGCACTACCCCAACTAATAATTCCATAATTTAGATGTGAGGATAGTTTCCGTAACTGTTCTCAACACACTCAACAAATCACGTTGCCATGTTTCCAGGTCGCAGTTGTTTCTGGGTTGGCGGTTCACGGAATGATAATCCTTCCTACGATTTACTGGGTCTTTACCAGAAAGAATCCCATTACCTTGTACAGGGGCTCAGCGCAAGCCTGGCTAACCGCAGTGGGAACCGGTTCCAGGTAAGAATTGTTCTAATTTATCACGTGGTTCCAGAAACGTTGAAGCTTCCCCACAAGTTAGGCGCAGTCCATGTGCAATACGTGCTAGCTTAAATCATTATTGTAGCACATGATGTTGCTGCTTCCTTTATAACCCAGTGACATGCTGCTGCATTTTGCAATTGCCCTTCATGCATGCTGCTACTCCATAAATGCAGTCGTAAAACTTCATTTCTGAGTGAAGCCAAACCATGCAGTTTGATTTTTGTATTTATAATAGACCGCAATTATTGGTTTTAAGCTGTTTCAGAAAAGTTGTTCAAGTATTGGAGACATATTCAAGTATTAGTGAATGCAACCAATACACTCGGCTTAACTTCTAGAACAATAACGTATGTCATAGACGTGCGATGTTGCATGCAGTAAACCCAATTATGTTGTTATGTTTGTTTAGATTAGGACCAAGTTGATCACTCTTTGATAAAAATTCAATCAAACCACTGTAGATGCATATACCAACACCTGTCAAGAGTAGCTGTTGGTAGAAAAACGTGTCAGCTATCACTGATAAATATATTTTTTTAATTCATACATATGGTACTCGTCCAAGGCTACAAGGCTATACTTAATGCTGGTTCTTAAGCTTGCAGTCAAATTCTACAAAATGTCAGATAACTCAGCCCTTTCCAAAATTACATGTAGCTGGACAAAAAGTTTGGAGCCCTGAATTGACAGATTGTATGTCAGGAATGAGATATTTTTCGTTTGGTTTGGAAATAACGAAGAAGTTATCTTTGTTAAAAGTCATAAGATGCGCATCGTCCGTAACAGCAATGCACTGTCTATTTTCCAGCGCTGGAACATTGCCTGTCACCATCAGATGCTTGGAGAACAATCTTAAAGTTGATCCCCGTATCGCGCGTTTCGTCCTCCCCCTTGGCGCCACCATCAACATGGACGGCACAGCTTTGCTGGAAGCGGTGGCGGCGATCACAATTGCTCAGATGAACGGACTTTCTTTGAACATCGGTCAAATCATCACCATCAGGTGATTGAATGTATTAAACTTGGTTTTGAAAACAAATTAGAATTGTGTACATAATAACGTGTGAAGTAGTTTAGTTTCGATCAACGCTTGTCACAATAAATGTCAAAATACAACTGAAGCAACAAAATTATTTCCTGCCGAGTGCTTCCGCCTTGAAAAAAGTTGCCGCGAAATGAACCAAAGCTGTAGAGTACCCAGTGCGGTTTTCGTCCCGGCCGTAGCACTACAGAAAAACTTTCCACTCTCCAGAATATTTTCGTGAAAAATTTGGAGTATGCCAAAGACTCTACACACATGTTTTGCCGACCCCGAGAAAGCATACGACCGGGTTCCGAAAACGCTTTGGGGAGTGTATTGCGAGTACGCTATTGACAGCCGCCTGTTACTGGTCTTCAAGTCATCGTATTCCTTCTCAGAAGTTTTGTGTCCGTGTCGGCGGAGTTAAACCACAACCGTTCATCGTTGGTGTTGGACTCCGACAAGAATATGTGTGCTGTCACCACTCCTCTTCATAGTCTGTATGAATCGGATAGACAGTTAAAGCGGAGTCGACGATGGTGTCACTGCTGGAAGCTGCAGGATGAACCGTTTGCTTTTTGGGGACGATTTGGTGCTGCTGACATCTTCTCAGCAGGGTCGTCAGCATGCACTCGATCAGTTTATTGCTGCGTGCGACCAAGCATAAATGAGCATTCAAGCATGAATGAGCATTAGCACTAAACAGATCCAGATATTATGTCTCTGCAGAAACCTATGGCAGTATATGTTGCAAGTGGCAATGCACTGCAGCAGGTGGAGACGTTCCAGGACCTTGTGGTGGTATTCACGAGTATCGGAAGGCGAAACAAGGAGGTTAATACGCGGTTTGGTGAAGGAAACGTAGTTCTGCGTTAACTTTATTTCCCAGTGGTGAGAAGACGGGAGTTTTGAAAGACCGCAAATCTGTCAGTTGTTAAATCGGACCTTGTTCCTTTGTTCCGATCTTCATCTATGGTCATGAATCTTGGATAATGACCAAAAGAGTACTACCTCAAGTACAAGCAGCAGAGATGGGATTTTTGCGAAGAAGTTCACGGCGTGACACTTCGCGACAAAGTGCGCAGCTGCGAAATTCGCAAAGCCCTGAATGTCGAACCACTTCTCCGAATCGAAAGATCCCAGCTACGTTGGTTCGGCCACGTGTCCAGAATGCCGCACGAAAGACTGGCGAGGCAAACAGCCACGGGGAGGTGGCCCAGAGGTCGTCCAAGGACCATGTGGAGTGACTACATCTCCGACCTTGCTTGGCCCCGTCTTGGTTTGAAGCCAAAAGAACTGTCTGAGATTGCTGTTTGACCATGAGGTATTTCAAGTCCTATTGGGGCTGCTGTCCCCGTGACCCTCCCCAGAGTGATAGCGGGCACGAAAATGAATAAATGACTTGTCTTCCTTCTTAGTTTCAGAAGAGCTTAGTTATGTTTTATTGAACTACACGATTCCAT
>JGI24159J19872_10004156_pt1 | contig 18380 bp, 21 predicted proteins | sample Ectturendosymbi4_FD_19872 | JGI IMG/M metagenome (IMG submission 19872) | reverse complement strand
AAGGATCAAGGTAGCCCGCGGCCTGGGGATCAGATAGTGGGGAACACTATAATATCAATAAAAGGAGAGAAGGGACGTCTCTTTTTAAGGTGGCCTGAAGAACATGGGCCGACACGCTTCTTGGTAGGATCGAAATCATCAAAAAAGAAAACGACGGTTGCAGAAACCTAAGAAGTAAGAATTCACACCTGAACCACCTGTTTTTCAGCAATGGTGTCAAACTTAGAAGTTGTGCTTGCAAGTATCTTTTCACTAGTACCGGCAGTTGCTTTTGTGAGGCCCGGGACATATTTAAATGATTGCCCGTGTCCGCGGCCACAAAATCTTAATGAAGAAGGGTATGACCCGCGAATACCCCCGTGTACACAATGGTTATTGCCGGCACAATGCCAGTGCAGAAGGTCGGAAAAAGCTTATGCGTTTGATCAGAAAGAAACATGTCTACAGTGGCAGATAAGTGCTCCAGAACCATTAAATTATACAACTGAGCTACAACCTTTGGGAAAGGTATACATAAAAGAAAGAAACGCAGATGACGCTGTTCAACCAACACTGTTGAGCCAGGGATACTGTACGCTTAAGCCCTCTTTGCCACCACAGAAGGTACATCTCGGATATATAGCAGGGCTAGTAGCCGATTCCACAGTGGAACATGTCTATGCTCACCCGCATTTTGGGTTAGTGGGTGTAAATATCACGACCCATGCACAAGCTAGATTTGGGAAAGAGGGACATTATCAAGATAATTATCAGCAATATGTCCCTGAATGTCATTGCTTCGAACGCATAGAAGCGGCAACAACTAACGGATGGATAAGGGTACTAGATGACTGGACACTATGGATGGGTGTAACCACGTGCGCACAATTCGGAATTCCACCAAAATATTTTAGGCAGTATAATAAATCAAACAAAAGGGATGTTTATGGGTGGCCCTTGTTAAGCTTAAAAACGCCGAGACCGCCAGAGAAATTGATGTTTCAACGTCACCTAGACTTTCGCGTTGTAACGTTGATAAACATAACCAAGTTATATCCTCAAGGACTCAAAGATTTNTTTTGGGAAAGTCATCAATACCTTTATTCNTTAAGTTCACGACGCACAACAGATCCTAATGTGCATCCATTAGCTAAGTGGGAACCAATGAGACAGAGGCACGGGGCTAACTCTGACCCTCCAGATTACGTGCATCATATATTGGTTGCGGTGATGTGTTATCTGGCAAACCACGTCTCGGTAGAAGTAGAATGCTCAATGGAGATCCTTAGGAAGCAGGCAAAATTAGGATTCGGAAGGTTCCCACATGAAGAAAATATACTATCTATTCCATATACCTTATCAGGCTATGCGCGATCCTGGAAAGGATTAGGGCCGATATTGTTTAATAAACCACAAAACGGAGGGCGATTCGCATGCAAATTTACTCCAGGGGTACCACATCCCAGTTCTTTGGGCCGGCCTATGTGTGGATACACATGGCGAGACCATTAAATATCAGAGTGCAGCCGCCTACCCATTTAGCCTTAGGAAAACAAGGAATGACGGTATTACATTCGCAAACAACGACTGACTCAATTAAACAAGGGATAGGGTTAGTAAAGTCAATCGAGGTAACTTCATTCACGGCTACACCAGCTGTAAAATTTCATCCGCTATCTAGATACCCGGCGATGTGGGGAGATAGATGCGAAAGTAAACGAAACTTAGGAAAGTGTCACAAACGCATGGTCGACATTGAAACAAAAATTCGCTATGAAAAAGCATTTTACGACCCTTACCAAAATCGATCAGTGCTGCCTGATCACACACAGTCTGCAGTGTTTTTGGCGCAAGAACAAGAAAGTCGTGGGAAAAGGCAAGTATTCGCTGGCCTGGCCATAGTAACAGCTTTTGCTGTACAAGGGGTAGTTGACTACGCAGGATACAAAGGCATACAAGGGCTCAAACAGGAGTTAAATGATGATATGAACACTAGAGCAGTCGCTAATAACGTACGTTTTAGACAAGCAGACACTGCCATTGGGAATTTAAGTAGGCAAATCCAAGATCTAAATGCCAAGGTAGAAGAATTATCTGAAGAAGATGAAGCTACGGTTCAACTTCTTTTACGGATCATAAGGGTGCAAGCGTTAGAAGACGACATATTGCAAAGACAAATAGGTGAAAATAACAGGGCATTGGTAGCGATGTCGAGGGCCCATTTACAAACGGCTACGGCAGATAGAATGGAAAGCGACGCACAAACATACCTTTTCAAGACAATCGTCTCAGCTCTTGAGAAATCTAAACCATTTCTACAACAGGGAATAGGATATACGTGGAAGTTGCGCAACGGTATTATAAATTTACAAGGGGTGGAAAAACAGTTGGTTAACCTACGAGAAATCGAAAAACAAACTAATTATGACATAATAATAAACGAAACATGCTTAAATTGGCAGGCTCAGGAAGATCAGGTAGAAATACGAAAACTCGAAGGAAATTTAACGAGCGATATACAAAAACACCTAGAAGAGGTGCGAAATTTATCAAGCAAAATCAACTCCACGCGACCCAGACCGATTGTGGTGCGGTATGTCCCTGAGATAACCAGTTTATCGCTACATAAAAGTGGGGAAGAAATGAGAAAAGCATTTCAGAAAGTAATCACGCAACCATTAAAAGTTATCGAAGATGCGGGGGAAGATGTCATAAGTTTCGCTGGCAAAATACTGGGTCACCCGCTAAAAATATTGTTGGCAGTAGTAACGGTAATAGTTGCTTTGTTAATTCTTGGCGCAATAGCAAGGATGCTACGAAAACGCAGGGCCAAACATAGAAGTAATTCAGAACTTAATGCGGTAAAACAGGTAAACGACATACAAAAAAGTTAAGGGGACTAAAAGTTTTCAAAAAAGGGGAGTAGAGCGCGTAAGTACTAGCGTACATACGCACTCAAGCATAAAATTTTTTACCATACAAACTTTAGTAATAGTAACCTGATTTTGTGACACTATTGAAGCAAATGTTGAGGATCGACACTGTGTTTATAAGCACAAGTATATTAGGTGACGCACCGTATTAACATTGTAAATAAAGATAACTTACCTTCACAGAAGTAAGTAGAAAACAATTAAGATGTCGATTAAAAGCGATGGCTACATCTGTCCACCAAGAGACCCACCAGGACAAAGAAGCATATATATCCTGCCTGGCGACCCACGTCGCGAAGTCTATTGGTTGTCGACCTTCCTCAAGTATCCAGCTAATGTGCAAATTGAGCCTTGGAAACTGGCTAAAGCTGGTTTCTACTACACGGGCTACAAAGATAGAGTGAAGTGTAGTAGGTGTGCACGGCAAGTCGCAGAATGGCAAGCAGGCGAAGACCCATGCGAGGCTAAATGGCATGAAGTCTACTGCCAGTTTGAGTATAATAATTTGGAACATAACATCCCGATAAGCAGTGTCCGGCAGCTAAGGCCAGTGACCACGTCGAGACCGGCGATTGCTGTCAGGGCTCCGATAGGAGGGCCNTCAGGAAATGCCACCTCGGTAGAGGACACGGAAGGCCCCGTACACAGGGGGGAAGNTCCGAGGTCAGCCGCGGTGACAAGACACGTACCACAAACCACTAGCTTACNGCACTTGTTCCCTTGTGAAAGTCCTATAAACCCACACATGGCATCGGTGGCGCGACGCTTGGAAACGTTTACTGACCATTTAGGGGCATGGCATCGCAATAACATCCGAGCCATCATGAGTGATATGGCCGAGGCCGGGTTATACTATCTGGGGGAGCGCGATAAAGTCAAATGTTGGTATTGCAACGGTGGATTGCAAAATTGGCACGTGAATGACGAACCATGGTTTGAACACGCCAAGTGGTTTCCGACTTGTGAATTTTTGTTAAGAAATAAGGGGCCTGAATATGTAAGTCAGGTTACCGCCCGTTTCCCTAATATAGGACGAAATAATGACCTTACACGATCCATGTGACCGCGGGAGCGATTCCCAGAGGAGAAACCAATCATTGTCGAACCAAAAAAGGAAAAAGATGAATTGCGACGAAGAGCGCTAATTGAAGTAGAAACGTCACCTGTAACACCAGAAGCGTTGAAGAAGGGGTTTGACTGAGCGCAGGTCACAAAGGCAGTAATGACCCGATTAAGCGACTATGGTCGGGGGTTCGCAAAGGTGGCCACGTTGGTGAACGAACTTTTGTCGGAACCAGTAGAAAGTTCCGAGATGATGAGTAGCGATGAGGAATCAGCACCCCTTAAAGAAAAAGACCCGCGAAAAGAATGGCGCCAACTTACAGTCAAGATGCACTGTCGACTGTGTAAAGGCGAAAAAGCCACGATATTGTTGTTGCCTTGCGGACACATCTGCGTTTGCGAAATATGTGCGGAACAAGTCTGTAAGTGTCCAGTGTGCAGGATGCCTGTGAAAGAAAAAGTGCGGACCTTCCGCGTGTGAAAGGTGAATAATTAATTATTAAAATCGTTACAGGAAAAAAATAGGAATAAGCATATCGAAGTGAAAGTAAAATTGACACACGCGGGCGCTAAAATGCCTACGCGAGCCACTGCGGGAGCCGCAGGATGGGATGTGTACGCAAATGAAGATAAGTGGGTATCCGGCGGATTGTGGACTAAGGTCAATCTAGGTTTCGCTTTAGAAATACCCGAGGGTTGGTGTGCCATGTTGATAGGAAGGTCCGGTTTGCTGGCTAAAAATGGCATTTCTGGCCAGTTGGGGTTAATTGATAATGATTACAGGGGAGTAATCAGTATGACGTTGGTGAACATGGGACTAGAACGGTACCACATACAGAAAGGGCATCGCATAGGGCAGCTATTATTTACGCCAAATCCCCAGATAAAGCTAAAGCAAGTCGAGGCTCTATCGGCCACGGCCCGTGGAGCCAAAGGGTTTGGTTCTACCGGAAAATAGGAAACAGGAGAAGGTGGTCCGAACAACTGCAGACCCCGTAGCGGAAGACGGTGAAGCCGCAAGTCAGCCTAGGGGGGCCACATGGGACCCTCGATTATGGCTGCTGAGTGCCGCAAGGTCTCATGAGGTTTTAGGAACCCCGTCAACCCGGTTGTTCGAACCATTGCTTCCAAGGAACAAACATAAAATAATACGGAATTAAATGCAGGGCTGTCACGAATATCAAATAAGTCACTAGTTAAACCATTGCGGGGCGGCAATACCGCAACGATGGCGATGCAGACAAGAGCAAACCCCGATAATTCCTGTAGAAAACGTCAGCGCTTTGAGAACGAAGTCGAAGAACCAATGGATATGATGCATGGCCAGGAAGGCTTAACTTTCTGGTCTCATTGGGAACATCAATGTAGCATGTATACGCTGGGCGTACGCTTATTGGCAACCAGGCCAGGCGGGCGTGTCGAAAGATACCTCTATAGCAAACTGGCATGGCATGGAAATAAGAATTGTAAATCCCGCGAAGACCTTGCTAAGTACATAGCAGGGACGGATAAAAAGGCGGTACAGTGGAGAATGACGCATGAAGGGTTGCGCTATGTTCTAAAGCAACAATGCACAAAAGAGTTTCATCACGGGGCGTGTTATTGTCCTGTGTGTTTCGGATTGCTCTATGTGAAGGGGCATCCCACTATGGTCATTGTACGAATCAAGTCCATCATATACGAGTTGCGCCAGTTCAGTGAAAACGCGCGGTTGTGCTTATTCGAAATGTTAATGCAATCGGACATAAAAATGTGGGGTTTCCAGTACAAGTGCCTAGATAGACCCTGCGATGTGGGAACTGAGCCCTATATACTATCGTTACGGGATGCCAAACGCAAGTTTGAGAAGTACCACTACAGCCAAGCTGTAGTAACCTCCATGGTGTTGGCGAGAGATGACTAAAAAAAAACAAAAAAAAAAGTTTGTTGTTGCAGGAACGAGATAGGCAGAATGGATTTAACCAGGCATCATGGGTATAAGTGGCAATTTATTGAACGTATGTCCACCCCGTTAATTATACAGTCAGTGGTGGATAGTTAAAAGAAAATTTTCTGGTGGCGAACAGCAGTTTTGTAGATGTGAGCTACCTTATACAGTGGCAGGCTCCTGAAATTTTATTACTGTATGCATTGGTCTTGGAGGTACTACCAGTGACTCAGTCGGACGCTCTGAAGGAAAATATCCTGATAGGTCACTTAAAACAGTCCTATTTTTCGGCAATCGCGGCCGTCCAAGCCATTTACACAAAGCAGCGTTGTCCATACAAAATAAGTGCGCAACACAAAAAGACTTACGTGAGTTCCCCTTTGGTTCAACTAATGCGATTACATGTGATCCAGGAACTAGGGCTACGCACGTGGCGCACGAATCCAGCTGCGCTAGCAGCCCAAATGGTAATGGCCATACGAGCTAGCAACATAAATACCATAAGATATCGATCTGAGTGGATGGGTATGGAAATGGCACAAGGTTTGGTAGATATCGGGCGTTTATTAAAAGCAGTAGAGCGCAAGTACGAAGCGCTGTTTTCACCCGCCATGAAGGGAGTGTGGATAGAAGCCGCAGATCAAGTAAAGACCGATGCCCAGACCATANGGATANGAGCAAACGAGCCTAATTTGTGGGTTGCGGCCATTTGGTACATGGAGAATAGTCAACGTTTCCACAACCTTATGCAACAAATCGCACCAGGGAGACATAGCCAGGTGAAACTTAAGGCACCAAAAGGGAGATTACTAGAATTTGCAGAACGACCGGCTTTAACAGAAAAGCAAATGTCACTATTTGTGGATGAGTTCAAACATTCTTTGTTTGCGGCTTATGCCACGTATGGAAGGGCATTCTTATTAGCCGACACGTTTTATGAAAAGGCTCGTGGAATGATGCATCAGCCACTCCAGATCCCCCCACCTCGTGTGACTAAGCCAATAGGTGACATAGAAATTTATGCGTACGTATCATGGACCATGCCGGACGAAATAAATTACATACGCGGAGCGTCGGATCCGCAATACATTAAGGATGGCCTACAAGGTGCCGACGAGACCATGATAATAGAATAAGCATAGGACTAGTGTAAAACATGAGTAATAAATATAACATAAACAAAATATGTAAAGGAATAAGGTGAAAAAGTAAAGTGAAAAGCAAAACATGTCTAAACAAGATGACAACAGTGCTGAGATCTCTCTTCGCGAGCAGGCCCTGGACACGCAGCGAAGCGTGGGGGTGGTAACGGAACTCGTAGATGCAGTGCATCGACACAAAATAGCGGCCAAAACAAGCCAAGTGGCTTTAACGACCGAGGTGAACGAATTAAAACAAAAACATAAGAAGTTCACAAAGAACGCGAAAGCGTTGGTAAAGGCACAAAAGAAGGGAAAAGTAGGAACCCTTGGGGACATAGCCAGGGACATAACGGACAACCTTTTTAATAATAAAGGGCTGAAAGAAAATGAGAAGGACCCTCCCCCCAGAAACCCTAGCGCGCCCGTGGCTACCGAGAATGAGGAACCACCGCCCTCTTATGAGTTACCTGCTGAGGCAAATGTAACCGAAGCCGAACTAGAAGAGAGCAAGGCCAGGTAGCGAGAAAAGGTGGATGAGGTGCGAGAAGAAAATGGCATACTCCTGAGGGAAAGAACCGCCCAGTTAAGTAGGGTGGGAGGAGGCGCTACAGAGATAGGACAACAAATGATTGAGGAACGCGAGAAACAGGTGGACCGCGCAAAAGACGCGGCAATAAAAGCTAAGGAAGAATATGAAGCACTGAGGGGAGAATTCGAGCTGGAAAGAAGAGGCCTAAACCCCTATGTTTCGCCCAATCCATACGAAGAGTCAGGAAAGACACCCGAAAGAAACCCATATGGACCACGCGGAAGAAGAATAGTAATATTCGATAAGAGTCCGGATTGAACACCTGGAAGTACAGCTGATCCGTATGAGGCGAGGCCATTAGGGACGAGGTCAAGTCTTAATCCCAGGCTCCCGGATAGTGACGATGAGGACATACTAGCACAAGTAGGAGAACCGGAGTCCCAGCCATTGCCGGCTGAAAAAAGGTTACGGATACAGGACATGAAACGCGTCATGATGCCATTGACGCCCGGTCAAGAAATAGCATGGGCAACTTTCATGGAGCAGTTAGTGAGTCGGGGAATACCTGGTGAAGAAGCCTTGGCACTACAAGCATTAATACCACAGTTGACGGCACATAGTGAAGTGGCAGCACAGGCCACTAGTCTCTTGGTACAGGCAGCAGGAAGGCCCTACAAGGAAAGGGAAGTATTGCCCATCTTTTTCAATTGGATAAGAAGCAAATACCAGTTGAGTCCACGGCAAAAACGGGGAATATTTGCCCGAAAACTACGAGAGATGAGGTGGAACTGGCACACTAATCCTGCAGATAAAATATCCAGTATCCTTACAGAAGTGCAGCTGACCTGGGATGAGGTGATAAACCAACCCGCACTTCGTGAGGAGTTAGAGGCAGCACTGTCGTCCAAGCTGGACATATCACTCCAGTTAAAAATTACTCAACGACCTCCCCAAGAGTGGAAACAAGTGATTACGGAAATTTGGGAAAGTGTCAAAAACAGTACCGGTGCGGTTGAAAATGCGGAGGTGTATATGCATGAGGGGGAAACAGACAGCGAAAGCGAAAGTGATTGTGAGGAGGAGATGCCGTTAGCAGCCGTGGCACAAGTAGAGATTCCAAAAGTCAAAAAGGCAAAATTCGACATGAAAGCCTTCGACAAAAAGCTGGACCAAGTAATATCTGCTCTACAAACTCAGGAAGTAAGTCCGAAAGAGCCAGGTCAGGAGAGACCCTGAAATGTTTTCATTGCCATGAGGAGGGGCACTTCAAAAGGGATTGTCCTAAGCGAGCTCCCCAACAATGGAATAGAGGAAGAGGAGGTTGGAATCGAGGCTGTGGTGGATGGAACCAAAACCAAGATGGATGGAACAGGAACCAATACAATGGCAATCAAAGAGGGGGATATAGAGATTGGAATAACGGCCCACCCAACCAAGGCAGAGGCGATATCGCAGGGGAGGCTATAACAATGGTCGAAATTATACACCCAGGCCAGCCGGAGCTAGAGAAGAGGCAGAAAAAGAAAAACAGCAAGTAAGAGATGAGGGGAGACCCAGAGCAGCATGGGCAAACCCGCCGCCACCACCAGCAGAGGATGACCAGCCTGCGCTACCAGCGGAGCATGCGGAGGCCAATTTCACACGAGGTTTGGGACCAAATGAAAGATGGAAAACTGAGACGCTAAGACCACCGATGGCATATGAGCAAGCTATGGCCCACATGGCACAATCCGCGCCATCAGTACCCCTGGTGGACCTGCCCAGAGTTGATTTTTTAGGACTAAACTAGAGGACTTGAACGCCGAGGCAAACTTTCTTCAAACCTCTCAGAAGCCTAATGTTCGAACCAGCTATGTATTCGTCGATGATAAAAAACGAGACCGAACTTTCCTCCTGGATACCGGTGCCAATCGAAATATGGTAGATGCCTCCGTGCTGAGCCGAAAGGAGCAGTCAGCGATAGACAAAACGGTCAGGGTATCGGTGGCAAACATCCAACAAGGCAAAGGAACCCTAAAATCTATGGGGGAATTAGAGCTTCAGGTGCCACATAAAAATGAATATATAAAACTAAAGTTCATAGTGATGCCGCCTCATTCGATAAATTATAACTTAATAGGAGTGATTGATATGATGCGACACTTTCTGCCCCTTTTTCAGGAGTTAAGCATAAAAAGGGAATTAGACTCAAAAGTAGAAAAATTCCAAGCAGAGGTGAATCAGGTCCAGGCAGAAACGAAAACAGAGGAAACACCGCCAGAGGTGCTAACCGAGGAGGAAGCCACTCAGTACTTAGAAATGCTGCCCACACTTCGTTGTCCCCCAGAGCCCCAACAAAAAGATGTAGTTGACCAGGAATGGTTTGCGAAGTTGTGGAACTTATTTCCTCGTCTGCAGATGGAAAAACAGAATCTACAAGACGATTCGCGATTGCCTTACAAATGTAAGGTAGAACTAGTCGAAGGGGCGAGAATGTTTTTTGCACCACAATACCAATTGTCGGAGAAGTCAGCAGGCGAAATGGCCAGGTTCCTCAAGGACGCGGAAGACAAGGGAATAATAGAAAAAGGAGAAACCATTTGTCAAAGTTCCGCATTTATGGTGGCCCGCGCAGACCCTAATGCACCCCAAAGAATGGTGGTAGACTTCAGAACATTGAACAACGAAACAGTACCCAAAGACGCCAGCCTTCCGCGTACAGGTCAGCTACCAAACTATGCTAGTCGCGGAGGAATCATGTCCAAGCTAGACCTGACAAAAGGTTTTTATCATGTGGACGTTGACATGGACTCGAGACCAATTTTAGGTATAGTCACCGAGCCAGGGGGGTACAGATTCAGAAAGCTCCCAATGGGTTGGATAAATTAACCCGAGTTTTTTTCCATGGCCAGCAGCTTCGTAGTAGGCCTCGCTAATTACTGGTATAACAAGGATAGAGAAGCTAGAGGCCTACCGGAAATCCCGCAGAACTTCCTGGTCTATATCGATGACATTTTGTTGGTAAATGACGATGAGGAAGAGCACAAAAGAGCTCTGTATTATCTAACTTATTGCATGGCACGATTCCATCTGACTACGAACTTAAAGAAGTGTGAGTTAGGAAAAGACAGCATGAAGTTCTTGGGAAAATGGATAAGCAGACACCAGGTTCATTGTGCACATAAGCACATAGAAGCAATACAACGAATGCCTTTGCCCATAACGGTACGTGAGATGCGAAAGTTTCTGGGAATAGTAAACTTCACCAGGCCTTTTTTGCCCGGCATTGCAGAATACCAAAGGAGGCTAAATCAGTTAGGAGCAGGGCTGCCCGTAAGCTTAGCAATAAAATAAAGGTAAAATGGACAAAAGAACTAATACAAGACTTTGCTAAGGTAAGGGATTTGGTGATGAAAGCGGTTGCAATAAGCACCTACGACGGAAAGAGACCTTTATATCTGGCCACAGATGGCTCAGATTTTGCAATAGGCGGAATCCTTTATCAGCTAACTGACAAGAATGAGGTAAAACCTTTAGGGTTCTTTAGCAAATCCCTGAATGATGCACAACAGTCCTACGGAGCTATAGATAAGGAATTGCTGGCGCTGGAAGGATGTGTAAAACATTTCCTCTATCTTCTGGAAGGAAACCATTGCACGGTTTATGTTGATCATAAACCTTTGGTCAACATAATCAACTCAAAAAACTGTAAACTGCGATTCCGGAAACTTCGTTTATTATATCTTTCTGAGTTCGACTTAGACATCCAGCATGTAGATGGGGTAGATAATAAAATTGCGGACCAGCTCAGCCGGATAAAACTCCGACAGCTAGACAAGGCGGAGGCTAATCAAGTATCGCATGAGAACAAGGAGCAAGAAGCAGAATACGCGACGCAATTTGTTGCACCGCTAACTAAATTCACCAAATTTTTGAACAATGAATGGCTCCAGAATATACGGGTGGCACAATCGCAAATGGCGCACAACCTACCTGCGCAAGCTGAATGGAATAAGAAAGATAGTGTGTGGGTAATAAGCACAAACCCAAAACAAAGAGCGTTAATCTGGATCCCAGATGAAAGCATCTTANAAACCATAATAAAAATGGACCATGAATGGGGACATTTCAGTTGGAAACAAACTTATCAACGATTACGAAGATTGGTTTACTGGCCANAACTAAGAAAAAAAGTAAAGTTAATGTTGGACAATTGTGACATGTGCCAGCGCGTGAAAGCCTTTAAATGAGTAAAACTCGCACCTGCGGAATTTCAGGCGCCCAATGAGCCATTTGTGGTGGTCTATGTTGATCACCTACACATAGGAGACAACGAAATCATACCAAATGTGACAGAATTACTAACTATCATAGATCGATTTACGGGACTTCTGGTAGCGGTGCCAGTAACCTACGCGAATTCGCAACAATCCGTCTTGGGATTTTTTAACCTTCGTAAGTCGCTTCGGAGTGCCCCGGATACTGATCAGCGATAATGGGACCCCGTTCAAATCAAAGTTGTGGGAAAAATGCATGAAAACGTTAGGGATAGAACACAGAACCACACTACCCTATAATCCGCAATGCAACGGCAAGGTAGAAAGAGTCCACAGAACACTATTAACTATTCTACGAGCTCAGGAACACATAGACAAATGGCCGGTTTATTTGCCATTTGCAGTGTTGGCAATAAACACATACTTCAACCTTGAAACCAACTCTTCTCAAAGTATGAGGGCATATGGAATGCAGGTTAGAACACCCGGAGTGCCCATATTCGATGAGGCACAGCCCTTGAAACCGCCACAATACATACCTATGGGACCAGTCAGTATGTACGGAGCTCGGTGGGAAGATGCAACATGGGCATATGTAAAAGCAATACAAAGAAGTCATAAACTCGCTCTGTTATTACAAAGACCATACCCCATCCTTGAGAAAGGAACGAGATCCATGACGTTACAGATGGGTTCTCAACAGAAAAAAATCGCCTACCACCAGTTATTGCCTGCAAAACCCCAGGTTAAGCCATTCAGAGTAAAAAACAATAAGATTAAGATAAGAAATTACGCGTATGGAGTAACAGCCTAAAAGGAGGGAGTAAAACTCCAGCTAAAAAGGAGGGAGTATAGTTTGGTATACACACCAAACTAGCACTTAGCATCAGCGATAATTTAAAAAACTTTTATCTTAAAATTAAGCAATATAATATATATAACACTGCTTGTATCTTACAGAATTAAGAGTAAGTAAGTAGCTATTAACATGATGACAACGCTTGGTGAAACGGCAGCTAAAATGCTCCAGAAACTTTAGGTCAAGCCTAATGGCTCAGGGGAACCAAATCGGAAAGACGCATCGAGCATATGGGGGACTTTTGGAAACGATAATTCGCAACTAGCAGAAGTAGTGGCATTAGTACCCTCAATGTGCGCGTTCACTCCAAAGCAGTGGATAACTATTGTACAAGGCATCTTTAAAGATCACCCAAAGGTGACAGATGCCGACAAATTGAGGATAATGCTGAAACGAGCAGCCGAAGAAGGATTATTAACTATGCGAAATAAGTGTGGGATGTTACTGGGTACTTTAAACAAATATGGGGACAATCATCTGGCACTGGCTGAGTTTTGGGGGTGGGCAGAGCGCACTTTTGAACACTCCCGGGATGAAAGAGTGATAGAATTCACCAACTATCTGATGGAGCATCGAATAGGACGTGTAGTAAATCCTATAGATGCATTAGAAAACGCACTATACAACCGTGAGTTGGAATGGGAAGATGTAGTACATGATGAGAAAATAAGAAACTCCATAATACATGTCATCCGAAGGGATGTGAGTTATGTACAAATGGAGGAACTTTTGGAGAGGAACACGCGCAATTGGCGGCGGTTCCTAACCCAGGAATGGGAAAAACANGCAAAAACAGCGTACCAGCGAGAGCCTGGATCATTGCCCTTGTGGGAGGTACTAACGAATTCAAAACCCAACAAGGCAGGGCGGCGTCGCCGCTAAGGTAAATGGAATTGAAGGAAAATAGGACTGCTGTAAATCCCTAGAGTAGAANAGGAAAACAGTAGGCCCTATAGCAAAATAAAACAAGTTGACTTCCTAGGAGGAAATAGGAAAATTGCNACCCCTGGAATAGAGTGGGTATAAAAAATATGGCAACATCCNTAGAAGAAATAGGATAAAAATCATAAAATATGTTNAATTATCAACAATAAGAAAGACACCCTAGGAGNGGAAGTNAACCCTAGGAGGGGAAATCGTGAAACTAGCTAGGATATGAAAACAAGAGAATGAGATGGGAATTTGNAAATAGGAAATTGAAGGCCNTAGAATAGTAAAATAAAAGAAATAAGAGAAAGAATAACGCGTTGAAATAGGGACTAGTACGAATTGTGGAGTGATGCCGAAATGAAGGGGCCAGGGTTTGGCGAACTCAGGACGGATTAGCTACCCGTCCTGACGAAACCTGAAAACGTTAAGTTGCTGGACAACCGTTTTTTTAAAAACCATGAGCCCTGACAAGGCGTCGTCCTCAAGGCGTAAAGCATTCTCTGAATGGCCACAGGGATGCTAAAAGGTGAAAATAATGAGTTTATTTTTTTTAGAAACGAGATCCAAGCAAGAAAGAAGTAAAGTTCATAGAAGAACCAAGGAGAAACAAAGAAGCAAAGAAAAAGACTTTTTTCGAACTCTGGGCCGACTCCCATTGGGGAGCAGCACCCATAGACATGATAGACAATTATCAAATAAAAGAAGCCCGAACAACAAAGACTCGTTTGGGCCGGAAAGTTCGGCCAGTAGCCGATGATGCCATGCTGTATTATAAATGAAGACAGCAAAATCACCCTGTATTAATGACTATCATATGCGTCAAAGAACTATACATCACCAAGTATCGATGAATGTCATATGTGTGTATGATTATCATATGTATCGAAACATTACGCTCACTAAGTGTTAATGAACGACATGCGAGTATCAAGGTATTGTACGAGATATGAATTGCCGCAAGAAACGCGTGTCGTACAATAATATATTTACGATGGGAACGTGAATATAAAGTATTACCGATATTAATGTAACCAATATGACGTGCATAGCGCTAATCATATTTGCATCTTATGTGTAGGAAAAAAATAACATAAAACTAATGATAGGGACTCTGATATTCTTGTGTATCCTGGTGACGGCGTTAGCGCTTGGTGCTACAGCCGACGGCTCACCTACTGAAGTTTTCTATGCAAAATTGATAAATGCCTTCTATGGCTCTAACCACACGGGTAGACCTGTGGAGTGTGGTCGCGATTGGACGTATTTTCATTACATAGCCACCGAGTCAGGAATAATACTGATAATACAGATAATACATGTCGTGTTTTCGGTGACAGCATTCGTAAAACTATGGCGAAGAGGAGGAAAATCGTTGAATGTGTAAATACTAAAGTAAAGAAAATAATCTAAAGTTGTAATATTGTATTTACAGGTCAATAGAAAGCAATAATGTGTTAAATAACTGAAATATGGCTGTGACGGTGGAACAAGTGCCAGAAGACATAGACGCCCGCGCAATAAAGCTCAGTCAAGAACCTGAGGATCAGGAAGCCAAGGAAGTTTTGACTAGGCTGATACAAGGCATACAGTATGAGCACACTGGTCGGTCACTGATAGACACGCTGATAATGACTGACATGGAATTGACCAAATTCTTTGACATTCTAAGAGCAAATTGGACTGATGGTGATAATCGAATATTAAGTTTGTTAGAAACCAAGGGGTACCACCACTTCGGTAAAGAAGTGTGGGAATTGGAGCGTGAAGGATTTGTGGGAATACGTGAAAAGTTATGGTGCCAGGGGTGTGGAGGAGTTGTGACAGACATACCGGAGTTCAGCTCCCTGACACTAATCCATACCTGGATGAATCCAATATGTCCCGCGTTTCTCGGACAAAGGGATAGTTTGGGCAGCATCAGAGGAAATGAACTGACAGAATACCCCGAAATAAATCAGCCGGATGTGAGGGAAGCCTTAAAAAAACTCATGGACAGCAATTACCCCATGCACAACAGACGAATGAGTAGTGCGGAAGCATGTGTTGCGTCATGCAACGAATATCCAGATCCAACCCCGGTGGAGCTCAAGAACCGTGTAGTGGAGGCAGGATGGTATGCAGAAGCACATCCAACAGGGTCACGTGCAAGGTGTTTTTGTTGTGGCATTGAAAAGGGATTATGGAGGCCAGAAGACTGTCTCCTAATGGTACATCTGACAGCATGTCCGGGATGTCCATATCTTCATGCCATTATGGATAAGGAAACCATAAAAGAAGTACTTGCCGGACACAAGAGTGAGGTGCCAACCTATCCCCAAGAAGGAACGGCAGCTTTCAACTACTTCAAAAAGATGGTTTTCCCACCACAGACTGTTAACTATGAAAGAATCGGTTGGGATAGGCGATCCACCAGGCTTCAAAAAGAAAGTGATGAGCGAAAGAGCCAGCTCATTTCTGAATGGATAGTATATCAGCGCACACACTCTTATGCCCCTGAAGATGTTAGAAACAAGCGCAGAAGATTACATCTTGACCGCAAGCAATTGATGCGCAATTACCAATGGCAGACCAGGAGAATAGACATAAACACCAAGGTGGGACTAATCGAAGCNGGAAAATTGAAGCCATTCCGGTATACTCCCAACTGGAAAAGAGAAGAAAGGTTCATCAGTGGATGGGGATTAGGTTTTCCCTNNAATAGGAGTGCTGCATTGAGATATGATCATTTGTTAATAGAAGATTGATCGAAGTAACTATATTCCACAGAATTAGGGTTGNAAATNTGGAAAATTCAGAAACTGTTGAAGTAATTTATGAAACTGAATCTGTAACCTGGGAATCAGAAGATGAGGAAATAATGAAGATGGAAGAAGAGAGGAACGAAGAAAAAGTAGAGGCAGAGACAAATAAGCTTCCTGACTGCCCTGGTTCACCAGAAATCAAACAAATAACACTGCCAAGGGTGAAGTCACTGGTAATACCAGCACCCAGGCAAAGCCCTCCACGTCATGTCGTGGGGATACGTGCTCCATATAGACATCAAATTGAACTACGAGCACGAGACCGAGGCATGATATTATTTGAATCTTATAATGACCAATGCTGTGTGTGGCAACCGAACAAGTGTCGGTTATTATTGTATATACCGCGAAGTCATGATCATGAACGTGCTAAAGAATGGTATCTGTATCCCGCACTCAGAATTTTCCCTGGGAAAGCCACTCTGAGCTTCAACCTAGAGCTAGTTCCAAAGTTGAAGCCAGTGTTTGATGAGAAAAGCCTGATCTTCGGGGATCACCTCTTACACATTGCTTATTGGCCAAAACGCCGATAAGGGGTAAAACTAATAAAGGGAATGTTAATGGGGTATCTATACATTCATGAGAGGTGGGAACCACATAATACAAATATAAACATGGGGGTGTCGAGATACTGCCCAAAGTGTGAGAAGGCAGGGCATATCGCCACTGATTGTCCCATGAGTGCAGGATGTTGAGAGTATTAATTGTTTAAACTACTGCCGTATCCGTAATAAGAATGAATAACGATCATCGTATATAACCTGGTCATAAACGGAAATTGTGCATTAACCGCATATATGTGTACTTTATGTTTAAAGAAAAAAAGGAAAAATTAGAAAATGTTGGTAATATATATAATGATGCTGGTATTGCAACCAGGGAATTCACAATTTCCCGAAGATATGTATGTAACCGAAGACAGAGGAGTGATAACCGATTTGATCACTGAACACCAATTAGAAGAAAGAAAAATAAACGAAACTGAAGCACAACGGGTAACCATGTCAGATTTGATGCCGTATCCGTGTGATGACTTAGAAAATATGCATCGACATTATTTACGAGATTTTGGCCAGGTGGCCACTCATGAAAGAACATACACTGAAACCATGACCACGTTAGGGCGATATTATGCCACTACGACATCCTATGATAAAGCATGTGCATGTCCGCCTGTGTATCAAGTATCCTGGAATCCTTCCAGGGGAAAGCACAGAATTTTCTCGTCACAATTAAGAGGCGGATATGTCCCACAAGAAACGACCCAGATAGTGGTGGAAAAAAGGGAAATGTATGTGGTATTTAATGACGGTGGTTGGATCAGTGGACCCCCGTATAACAAACCAATTCGCGAGTAATTTTAGGAGACGATTTTTATATGGAATGAGACATAAAAACCAAATAGGACAGGTGGAATATAAAGCGTTGGCGCAAACTAATGTGCAAAGTAGCATAAGGCGAGCTTATTCCAACTACACAGATAATCGGGGACATGTGATGGCGTACAGTTATATTCACGTAACTGACTTGGATGTGGCCACCCAACTAAGAATGATTGATTATATAATAACTATCCTATATGAGATTTATGAATGGGTAGAATGGAAGGTAACGGCGATAGATGCACAGGAAGTAAGTAAAAACTGGAGAAACATAGACAGACAAGAACCCTGTCAAATTGCAGAAGGAGAAGGTTGGGGAATTGCCTATGACAGGGGAACACGAGGAACTTTGAGAGTGTGTGATTTTCATGAATACTCATATATGCAAAATGCGAGCGATAGCGGATTTAGTCTCATAATGCCCATAGGAAATTTTGAGCCCGCAGACCTGTCACAAGACTTTAGATCCGAATTAAGACAATCAACACTTTGAGAGCCAGGTTAATTCAAGCGGTTCGCAAAAAGCAGCTGTTTCGAACGTGGCTTTGCGGATGAATATCTCCGCTCCTGTTCGCTCTAG
>JGI24159J19872_10004154_pt1 | contig 18382 bp, 11 predicted proteins | sample Ectturendosymbi4_FD_19872 | JGI IMG/M metagenome (IMG submission 19872) | reverse complement strand
CGCCATAGGTTGGCCATCCTGCCCTATAGCTGTCACCAGCGGTGATTGTGACAAGACCTGACGAGAGAAATAGGAACAAGCGAGCACGCTGCATTTGGGATCTTTTAAACAGGCTCCGACAAATCGTGCTTTAAAAAACAACGGTGCAACTCTGGTCACTTATATGTTGTGTTTGTCAGACGATTTTCGTCCCGTTAAAATTCTGTCATTAAGATTCTTGAGGATTCTTGCAGATGAAAGCTTTTTGCATAGTTTTTGCTTTTTCTTTCAATAATTGCTAAAATTCGAATGTATTACTGCAGTTGGGAATGTTGCAATACAACAGTTTGAGTGTAAAATTGTGACCTAAAATTCAAAGTAAGGATAGCTTCACGCGAAACGATTAGATTCTTAACTCTACGACAGTTAATGGTTTCCAAGATTCAAAGGTCTTGACGTCAAATGCGTGACGTCACAGTCATATGCAATTTTCAGGCGGGTCTATAGACAACTATATGCAGGGTCCGATTCAGCTTTTGACGCCGCTTAAGTCCCAACTCACTTTTCGCATCTAAGCTGCCACGAAAATTCTGGATGGGGGCGCCATAAATGACTTTGCCCCCGGGCGCGGGAAGCCCTAGGTATGCCACTGATCCCAACGTCTCCATGTTAGGCCCAATGTTCTTGTTACTATTTATAAATGACTTACCCAATTCAACCATATGAAATCTATACAACGGGCAATTTCCCTCCCGAAATTTTCAGAAACATTTTGAATGTGCCAATAAGTGTTGTATTTGTTAGGTTCAAGAAGAAGTCACAATCATTATGCCCCCTCCCTGAAAATTTCGTCTCGTTGCGGCCCTGGCACAGACACAAAAGAATTTAGAAAAATTGCAAAACCCGGTTGTCTGTTGAATGGCGTAAGTAATTGATTGGCCAATTGCAAACAAGCTCTCACTCGACATTTCAAACACAAGATATATGTTAATCATAAATGCACATATTACCACCGATTGCTTTGAAATAAATATATACGTTAAGCATATCGAAAAAGCTTCGGGGACAAGAAATCCCTTGCTTAGCTTTCAAGAAATATTTGAAATGTAGCCTACTGAAGCAAGAGAAAAACTTAAAAATCTGGTTACGCAAGAAAAACGCTTCAAAGGATGAATTACGCAAGAAAAACTGTAATTTACGGCGAAATCATGGTGAAAAGCATCAGTTTCCATCGCGTGTGTGACAGAGTTCTGCGCGGGGCGGATTAACCCGCGCGGTTGCGGGTACCCGCACGGTTGCGGGTCGGGTTGAGCTTGCTGCGGGGCGGGATGTAATTGGTGCGTTTGTGCGGCGGGCGCGGGATGATAAATTCTTTGTGCGGGTGACGGAATGTTCAACACAAAAATAATCAGTTCAAAAAATCGCAAACCATCTTGATGCACTAAAGTTGTTTGCCAGCATTGCGTTCAGGCAGTGGTTTACGTCAGTACGCCTACAGCAATTATTACATTATGATGTAACAACCCATCGTTGCGAAACATGATCTCAGACTCTTGCCATGTGGTAGGCAAGTGAGTGACAGTACTCTCACTTTTAGGGATTTTGTCCCTAGATTGGAACTTTTGATCCTTTTTAGGGACTTTTTAGAGATTTTCGGAAAATTATAAAAATGTGTAAAATGAACTATTTCAGTAGGCTATATCTTGGAAATCATATTTGGTTCGATTTTTAACATCTATCACAGCACTTCGATTTTATGCTGCACCACTGGTGTAGGAGGCAGAGTTGCAAGGGGTGCACAAACCCCCATAAATTTTGATTTGGTGAAAATCCGGGCAAAATCCCTTACAAACCAAGCAAATACCGTGGAAATCTGGGCAAAATCTCTGAATATCTTCAAAATTCCTGAAAATCTGAGCAAACCCCTGAAAGTATGAGCGAAAATGGCGTCAACGGTGTCCAAAATAACATGAAAAGCTTTTTTTGAAGGTCACTTTTTATGGAGTATCAAGTTTGGAATAATTCGGGCAAAAATCTTTCTCACCCTCAAAAAGTTGCCTGCTCTTACACCTATATGCTGCACTACCCTTTTATTTTGGGATTTTTTGGTATTGATATAGGGAATTTTGGAGTTGCATTTGTGAGAGCCCATATCCATTTTCCCATGCTACCGCCGTACTTTGTAAGGAATAATTCAGTCCAGCAGCCTGTAAAAATGGACAAGACAGCGCTTAACGCACAGCTGGTCACCACGCGACTGAAACGTGGTTTATCACCTCCAATCTCTTGACAACAAAAAATCAAATATGTGGAAAAAGTTTTGACTGCCAATGGAAAGAATGGGCAGCTTGATTTTGCTGTTTGTTAGACTTGTCTTCAGGCGTTATGAGTTTTCAGTAATTTTCGGACACACAGTTTTTAGTAGTTTTCATACAGGTGCGGGTTTGCTATAGAAAGAGTGCGGGGGGGCGCGGGCTGGGAGGGCCTGCGGGGCGGGTTAGAAGTGTGCGGGACGGGAGTGGGCAAGATTTGTCAAACTCCTGCGGGGCGGGTTTAAATTTGCAGGTGTGGGGCGGAAGAAAATATCAATCCATGCAGGACTCTAGTATGTGACTCATTCAAAACGACTGCCAAAAAGCAGCCTTCGGTGAATGGTGGTAACTGCATGTGGTCTTTAGCTTCGGTGAATGGTGGTAACTGCATGTGGTCGTAGCGTGTGTTTGTCTAAGTCTAATGGTAATAACGGGTGTTTGAAACTGCAGTTTTCATACTTTCTCAAAGTCTTGCTTTAGCTTTCATCATTTCACCAGCAAGATTTTTCTTGCAATTTACAGGATTGAAAATGCGTAATTATCGCAAAACTGATATCCTAGTAAAAGACTCCATGACTAGATTTAGCTGCTTGCCCTTGTGGTGAATTGTCACTGAAATGTGGATACGTGCAGCGTAGGGTTACCATATGTGATGAGGCACAATTCCTGACGGATATATGTTAGTCATTTTGACCAATTTTTGCAACGAAAACACTCTTGTTATGGTATGAATTCCCATTCACTTCTACCTTTCCGGAAGAATGGATGTTTTGCCTTCATCTTGTCAGTAAATTTACATTTTCGCTTTGCCATTTTAACAGTAAAAATTACAAGTTTAATCTTTAGCACTAAATAATTCTTATTGTGAAAACATTGCGGTTAGATTTCATAAAATGCATTATTCCAAAATCCCGGACATTTAAGCACGTTTTAGCACTTCTCCCTGATGCATATTTGGCCACTAAAATCCTGGACATGTCCGGGAAAAACCTGACGGATGGCAACCCTATGCTAGACTGTAGAATGCCAGGGCAAATAGTAGAAGTGTGTACAAATATTACGCTGGAGGTGATGTTCAAACTGCATGGAGATAAGTTGCATTTTCCGCGCTCAGCAGCTCTCCTTGTAAATAATTTCGCAATGTGAAAGCCAACCGGCTTGGAGGCACAAGCAGTCGGTGCCTCCCTTGCCACTTATAACTGCAACGCTGTCAGATCAGACGTCGAACGCACATAGGGTTGCATATTCAATTTGTTAACCAAAGTAAACTGCATGATCTAGACTGTAAACGCCAGTACATATGTTAAAAGTGTATACAAACATTACACTGTAGCTGACAGAGAGATTAATTGCACGGCAAGCGCTCATCAACACAGTTTGTGACAGGCTGCTCAATGCGAAAGCCACCCGGAGAGAGGAGGCACAAGCAGTCGCTGCGTCCCTTCGTGACTTTCCCCTGACTTGAAGAAGTACGCCAATTCAGATGAAGGCTATTGACTATGAAAATGATTAGAATCATACAATAATTGCACCTTGTCACGATGAAAGGACAAATGTTTATACAATTTGTTGGTTTGGATCCCTAATTCGTTTTGCACATTTCATGATTATGGCACTGCCTCCCTTGCTTCCCTTGACGGCACGTCACTGTTAAGAACCACTGTGCTAGATAAAATAAACAACCTTTGCGTTAACTGTGGTGACACGCATTTCTTAACTTTAGAGCAGGGCCATGATGATAATCGATTGTGCCTTCGTTTTCGCAAGTACCCAACCTTTTCCACACTTTGTGTAAAGTGTGTCAAACATATGCAAGTTTGTTTGGAGAGCATGTGTAACTTTTCCCAATTTACGATATTATCTTTATCATATTTGTAAATTATATTTTTGACTATAAATAGCTAGCTAACAACCTAATTGAGTTTGGGAAGCAAGCTTAGTGCAAGTAGCGTACAAAAATGCTACCGCAGTCCCCAGGACATGCCCTAGCAGGTGCGGGACCCCTCTGAGCAGTTTTATGACGTCGTCATCGTGTTCAGTCAACCGTGCTATACGACCATGGTAGGGGGCACAAATAAGGTGTTAACATTAGAATTGAGAATGTTTGCTAACGTTCGATAATAGAGGAAATTCATCACTAGTTCTAACGAGAGCGTTGTTTGTTAACAATGAGATTTATAAGGTATTTGTAGTGAATTCTCGAGTGCAAGGGATATCTGGAAAAAATGAACAATCTACCTAAACACGACGGCGCTGGGTCCCCAGAGGCGCGGGGCCCATTGCAGCTGCATCGGTTGCATCGGCTTAAGGCCGACCCTGGCAGTCCCACTTCACAGCGTTTGTGGCATAAAATCCAAACATTTTTCAAACGCGTTGGGGACTCTAGTCTCAACGTTATCATCAGCTGCATACGTCAACCAGTCGCTTAAGAATTGAACAAGATCCCCGTCTAATATTCGCGCAAGTTTTGCAGACCAACTTCGTAGTTGCCGTCTTAGCGCAAAGTCGCTACTCGACTTCGATTGAACTTGTGGTGGTGTGCATCAGAAGCGTGTGAATATAAAAGCCCAATCACAATGGCGGGCACGATGGCGCAGGGGCGGATCATACAAGGGGGGCAACCACCCCCCAAAAAACCTACGAAAGTAACTTTGTTTGCTATCATTTTGTACAATTCGGAAAACAGCATTCGCGGTATAGGATCATTTTGTCATCCATTGTTTTGTCACAGCAGTGTTGGGAAACATGCTTCATCTCTCTCACAGTAGTGAAGCTGTTATGAGACTTGACTTCCAAATAATATTGAAATTCCCTCCCCCTAACCTTACTGGCTGGATCCACCCCTGGGATGACTTCTTGCTCAACTGCAGTGTTGGCTGCAAAAAGCATATTGCAGACCTTGCACTTATGGAATTGAGATTTTCACATGCGCTTTTCCATTAAAATTTTAAGAGCAAATGGTGTCTTTGATCCAGAGTAGAAGCTAGAAACTTCCCTGAAAAGCAACTTTTAAAATTCAGCGAAAATATAGTTTCTATTTGCCAGCTTAAATATGAACTTAATTATTCAGAAAAAAGCGCCGGAAAAATCCACGTTTCGTGGATGATGCTTTAAAAACAAGGAGCATTAAATCTTTAAATACTGAGACTTGGTTGTTGTTTAACCCCCCCAACCAAAAATTTTGGCTACGCCCTGACTGAGGCCACTTGTCCTTTGATCATACAGAAAGCTGTTTATGTTTCATCATTTCAGTTTGGCTTCATATCTTCAGGTTGAAAATCAAAATGTGTTAAAATATATTATTAATAACAACATGAAGCAAACCAAATTACGTTTTATTGTGTAATCATTATAATAAAAATACAATCATAGAGAAAATCTCATAGATTTTAATTATTGAAAGCGCGTAACCTAAAAATGGGGGCCCCCATTTTGGACACCCTTGCACACCCTGCACACTCCCTAAGACCACTACTGCTTACACTTTCTCTATTGCTCCCCAGTATTTTTGCACATCTCAACACGGTAATAGCGGAACAGGACTTTTTGGTCTGAACCGATTCGGTCCGAGCCGTGTCAGTTTGAGCCGTTTCGGTCTGGGGACATTCCGGTCACGACATTTCTGTACATAAACAACTTATTTCGTTGTTTATTGAAATTATTATATAGGCAGGCGAAGTATCACGCTAGCTGGTGTAAGACCAACTCCGCTTTGAGGAGTCATGATTGCGATTAAATCTGAATTGTAATTATGAGGTTGAAGTATTTCTATTTGATTGCAAAATGTCGATAATGATTTAATTTGCTTGCTGATGATAACGAAAATCATATGTTGATGCTGATTAACAACTGGATCTTAGATGACGTTTGTAGTTTTCTTAATAAAACCTTTCGTGGATGTAAGCACGTTTGCATTAAAAAGTTAACATGCAAGATTTCTGCAAGATTTCATAGTCTGACCGAAATGTCTCATGACCGAAAAGTCCCGAGACCGACACGGCCAGACCGAAAAGTCGCGTATCCCGCTGATAGTAAAACAGCGGTTAAAACAGGGATATTCTCCGCCAGTGTGTTGATCATTCGATCAATTTTGATGCGTCCGGAAACTTGTTGAAAAGAAAGTTCAGTCTTCCGCCAATTAGAACAAACTTGATATCCACTCTGAAGCAAGTTTCACAAATGTTACAGTAAATGGCACTTCTCTGGACAAGAAACGTTTTCTGCACAGGGACTTCTCATTTGTAATTAATACATGATTCAGTAATGCAAATAAATTTCAAATACGAAAAGGTACTCAAGTTGCTGTAGAACGTTTTTCAGGTTTTTGTTACTGGTTACAGTGCATTTGTTCCTTTTAGGTTTTTCAACGACGATTTTCTGGTCAAGTGAGATATCACGATAGAACTTGGAACGACTACAAACGCGGATTTGGAAATTTATCCACTGAATTTTGGATCGGTAAGTCAATGAAATTGTTGGAAATTCAAGTTCTTTCATTCAATCAATATTGATAGTAATGCATGTGTAAGGTTTAAAATGAGCTTCGTTGCTGGCGCTAAATGTGGATAATGCAGAGCTAAGCTACTGTTTCTTGCTGCATAAAATGTTTCAAAAGGTTTTTAAAAACACGAAAGCAAAAAATCTCGACTTTGACAAAAGCTTATTATGATAAAACTAACTTTGATAGAAATTTCTTTGTTGGAACGTGTTTGTAAAGTATCACATGAGAAGCTATTAGTTTCTGTAGCGAAAAACGCGTGGAGACTTGAAAGTATCGAGGAGGTTGGTTACCACTGCACTGTTGCAAAGATGCTAGCAGCTTGCATTTACTTTGAATTCACAGCTTCAATTACTTCGAAACTTTACTTCACTCTGATCAAAAACAGCTCTACATCTGCACAAGTTGTCATTAAAATTTCAGTTCGTTGAGTTTCTTTGCCTACCGTATATGATGACATATTATCTTTCCCTAATCTCCAATAGCATTTTACAGGTCTTGAGAAACTTCACATCATTACTGAAAACAAGCAATGCAAACTTCGCATTGAGTTGGGGGCTTTCGACGGAAACTCAGCTTAGGCTCAGTACAGGTTCGTTTGAGAAAAATCTTAATGAGTGAGTTCGTTTAGTAGTGCTACTGCATAACACATGTGTCAACCAGAGCCAAGGAAGAACAAAATCATATTTTCCAGGGCCACGACCTGTGCCCATAGGGTAGCCAGGGGGCCATTCACCTCCAAATTTCTAGCATATATTGTCATTTTGTGCTTTGGCAGACGTTCGTTTCAAACAATATGCAGTTGCTCGCTTAAAGTCTAACGATTTGCCCCTCAAATGTTTGGGCTGGCTACGCCACTGCCAGGGCCGGATTGAATGAATGCGAGGCCCCGGATAAAGTCATGACCGCGAGGCCCCCTTAACGCTTAGCGCAACTGCCTAGCGCGCCTCATTTCCTGCCTAGCGTGTTGTCTAACGTGCCTTATGCCCTCATTTCAACTTTGTAGAAGCACCTGTCACAAACGTCAAAACTGATACGATTGACAGCCTACACTTCAGAGACAATTGGGTATGACCATGTACGTCGGTTTCTATGTGGTTAATTTGTTCAAACAAACGTTTTACCACAAAAAAAACAATATTTTTTCTACCGTAACACTACGCAACAATCTTTTTTGTCATAGTTTCTCTGACCATCTTCAATGCACAAACCGTCCATTCACATATGTATTGAGTAAAGATATACTGCGTCTGCACTCTCTCGCAGATCAAAACCTACAAGGTTTAAAAAAATGTTATCAACGAAATGTCACGCAAAATCAAAAACGTCTTGAGCAACAAAAAGGTCGTCTAAATGTTAATGATTGCACTGCAGAAGAAAATTTGGAAGAGGGACTATACTTAAATCAGTATTCGATTATCGTTTCAATTCAAATAAGCACAATCATATGCTTTTGTTCGTGACACAAGCTTTCTGGGTTTTTATTGTACGAATATGTTTTTTTATTTTGGGTTCAAGATGCTTTTTCTGTGTGCACTGAGTTTATTTGAAATCACTGAATGGGAGCCCTGCATGTAACTGTTGAACACAGACATCTTGGCAGGTAATGCAGCGAGACAGTGACACTGCTGATTGCGTTAAGCAGGAACACCGGAACATCGACAGGGGGGACAGTAAAAAAGGTGAGGGCAATGGAAACTTTTGAAAAACAAAAAATCGTTACCAATTATGGTTGCTACTGTTCAACAACAATGTTAACCTAAAAAATAATAAAAGAGACTATAGAAAATTTATTTCGATCCGATCTTGATAAATCATAAAATTAACTAGGATGCTGTTATGAAAAAAAACACCTTTGACTCCGTTGTCCCTCTTTTGAAAGGTCAGGGGGTTAATGCTAGCGCTCTCCGGCTTCCCTGCTTGTCGCTATCAGCAGTCACTATTTCGCTGCATTACCTGCCAAGATGTCTGCGTTTAACAGTAACATGCGGCAAAATGCCTAACAAAAATCTTACAATTTGAGGTGAACATTACAAGATTTGTTACCAGTGTTATTGTAACACGATAAAGACCAATAGTAAAACAATCCGCTTGTAAGCATGGCAACCTGGCTCCGCAGGCAAAGGAGCGGCATGAGTTAACTGCAAGCTCACCACTGCATGACACCAGAACATTGAACCGGGATCGTGTGCAGTGTTTATCATTGTGGTGAATAAACTGTCATTGCAAGAAATAAATCAATTAGTCGGAATTGAGTTGCTGACGGCAAGTTTTCTAGAAAATTTTGGTACTTAGTTTCAATTTCCAGAATGGACAAATGCCCGTTTTGACAGAGGGGCGGATCGGGATCCAGCCAATGAGGTTGGGGGGGGGGCGATTTCAGTAATATTTGGTAGTCAAGTCTCATAACGTCTTCACTACTGTGAGAGGGATGAAGTACACTTCACAACACTGCTGTGACAAAACAGTATGACACAATCGCCTTGTAAGGCGAATGTTATTTTCCGAAGTATACACAATCATGGTGGATAAAGTTAATTCGTAGGTTTTAGGGAGGGCGATCGTCCTAATTTCCCCCCTGGATTCGCCCCTGTATTGACTCTCCTGCGGACGCCCATGGTTTTGACATATAACGAGTTCAAAACTGTTTGCTTGAGTTCAGTGTAAAAGCGCATTTACACTTTCAGCAACAATGTTGACCTCAAAACTGATAACAGAAATTATAGAAAACCATTCTGAATTTTATGTGTGCACGAATAGCTGCAATAAATTTGTTTCAAGTCGATCTTGATAAATCATGGAATTGCTTATGATATTGTTTATGTGAAGGGCACCTGCGCCCCCCGTGCCCCCCTTTCAAAGGGCAGAGGCAAAGCCCCCATAATGCATCCTCGTTCCGGCGTCCCTGGCGGTAAGCCACGTATAGTTTTATACTGTGTGAAAAGAAGCATGAGTAAGTCTGTAGTAGGGCTTCCACAAGTTTAAGAAATCCACTGAGAATGTGATCAACGTGCCCTAGTGAATAGCTTGATCAAGCGACTCTTATGCAGGTTTCTTTCCACACAGTATACAAATACGTGGCTTGTTAGAATACGTCTATGCAGACTTGTGGGAATACGTCACTATCGTTAAGGTTTAGTTCTTCCTTCTTAGCAAGCACTAATAGCAAAGCTATATGTGCTGTGGCGAGTTTTCAGTTTTTTAAGCCTGTTTGGTGTTCTAAATTTAGTCAGTTGTCCGATAGTCTTCCCAACGTATAGTTCTACATCTCATTGCTTGAAGTAGTTTTGCGAGAGTGTCTAACTGTCTGTTTTTTCGCCGCTCATGTTGTTCTGGCCGTTGATTATTCTTAAAAGATGACTTATTTGTAGAAAGTACTCGAAAAAATGGATAATCGACAGTTTATGAAAAGAAAAATTTTCTGGTAATTGAAACATAGAAAACATTTCAGACAAAAGATTGCGAATTGAGGTTCAACCAGCACAGACTAATGGGTTAGAAAGGGTAAAGCGTTTTGTGAACGTCCATTTGCATTGTATCGTCAGCAACCTAAAAAAGATAAGAAAATGTCAACGTTGCACCCCTGGAAAATTTTCTTCCGGCGCCCATGGACGCACTGAATTCGATGTAATTCTTGGGTAATAAAGCGTGGTGCTGTTTGGTTCAATTCATTTAGGTCACTCAAAAACGACAAATGCCAAAGTTGCCGGTTTCCTTAAAACCTATATGCTAAATGCAGTAAGCAAAAAGCTCTACAATTTTGACGCGTGGTGAACAGCATAAAAACATGAAAGACCAATAATGGAATATTTTGATACTCAAGCGCGAGCCCCCCAAAAGCGCGAGGCCCCAGGCATTTCCCCGGTTCGCCCAATGGTTAATCAGGCCCTGGCCACTGCCTGTGTCTAGTATTATTAAAATTGTGTACGTTTTACACGTTGAACCTTTTCATCGAAAACCTATGTAGCTCTGGTGCTACAAACGGCATCGTGCGCTTTTTTCGTCATTGCGCGTTTGAAATTATTGCCACATGGATTTTCCGCGTAGTCTACCACGTTGTGCATAATATGCAGTTACTGAAAGTGGTTGGAGGCGCAGACAGGCGGCTCTTGTAATGAAAACGAAATCTTGAATCAGGCTTAATGTGGAAGATAACTTTGTCTGTGCATTATGATGTATTGAGCATTGAATACGTTCTGACAACAAATAACCTCAGCATTCGCGTTGATTGTAGTGCACGTGGTACAAATAAAACTTGTTTTTCGTTTGCATTTATTTCTGTTCTGTGCGTGTGCAACAGTTGTCGCATTGCAGAAGTTGTACAGTCGGTGGGGAACGGCACCTCTGTTTGTTTATTAATTTGGGCACATACACTACTTGAAAGGGTTGAGAACCTCTGGTGTAAACGACATTGCAGAATTTTGTACTTGTAACATTAAAGTGCATAGCTATAATTCATTGTAACAGCATTTCAGTTTGTACCTAGTCTTAAGCCACGTTGTTTTCAGAAGAAACGCAGACGTTTTGGTACAAAAACCATTGTTAAACAGCATGCAAGTTTCAAGGATGAAACAAGCAACGAAATGGTTTTCATCAAAAAAATTTTTTTACTTTGCGTAGAAATTGGGAATTTTCAGATATTTCCAATTTCGCAAGAAAAAAATTTGGCTGTTAAAATCAATGGAAATTCTGGTGCACAGCAGGAAATCACTGTTTCAACAAAAGTTTCAAAAGAAATTTACCATTTCAACAGGAAATCCAAATTTAAGAGTTTGATGTAAAAAATGAACCAATTGGACATCCGGAGTCGCACAAAAAATCAGACTACGACTCCCATTGTTGTTAGGCATCCGACTCCATCCAAAAAGCTCCGACTCCTCATGACCCCGACTCCTCAACCCTGTTTAAAACAAACTGAAAAGCGAAGTTATTTTAGTGTTGTTTGTTGGTGGATTAGACACGCGTCAACAAAGATGATGATGAAATCATTAGCTAAACAGAAATTCCAGAATTGCTAGCGAGTCTGACTTGTTTCGGATCACGTTTTCCGACTACACTGGAACTGCAGGAAACGCGATGAACCCTGTGGAAGATTTCCGCAACCTCAATAACCAATCTTTCTCCACTGTAGATCGGGACAATGACAGGTAACATACTACGTAGGTTCGCACTTCACGTTTTGAAAAATAATTTAATTTTTCGATGACAGAGAAAAAGTAGATTAATTTTACCATGCACTTTGGTCTCACTATAGAAATATTGGTATATCGCAAGCAAAGTAATAAGGAATTAGAGCAACATTCATTTATTAATCGTTGCTAAGCAAACCACTTAAAGTTTTTGAAAAAGCTACAATGACCTTGTTAAGATTGGCAAGTGTAAAGAAATACTCAATAGAAAAATCTATGTATGGCAAATACAAGGCAGTTTAAAGCACAGCACATAAGCATTTTTTGCTGGTTTGGATTCAGTTGCTTGCAAAGATATTGAAAAGGTGGAAAAATTTGTCTCGTTTTTCTTTTAGCCACGGTGAAACACTAAGTAATTTTAAATGATAAATACAATACGTTTGTAAAAATATGAATCTCTGAAAAGTGGAAGTTAAAGCCTATTGAAAAAAAGACAAGTGAAATATTTCTTTCAAACAAATTGAACATGAAATTTTACTCTATACCAGTGTTTCTGAAAGTGGGCGGAATCACCCCCAAGGGGGCGATTTTGATGGGCAGAGGGCAAAAAAACAAAGGGGCGATAGGGGGGCGAAAAAACACAAAGGGGGCGAAAGTGCTTAACGACTAATCGATCATTGAGTTAACTTCAGTAGCCCATTATTATGACTTGTTAGTTTCTTGCAAATTTTAATTTACTACGATAATTGTTGAAGGTTATTGCTAAAACAATTCATCTATTGACTTTTTACTCTGGATTGTCTATGTACCCAGGTACAATGTGGGTTATTTCAGGGCTGCGGAGCCGTCGTAAAAATGACAGAGCTCCGGCTCCGGAGCTCTCCTTTTCATGGCTCCGAATCCAGCTCCAGCTTCTGTTCGTTTTCACACATTAATACAGTATTTTAATTGTCATGGGGTGACTCAAGTTGAATGGAAAGTAAATTAAATCAACTACACAGAACTAAGAGAAGATACCAAACCATTTTGAGTAATTTAATCTGGTACATTTTTACAAGCAGCGCTCTTATCATAAGGAAATCAGCGAAAAAACAACAATCACAGGTTCAGACGATTCAGATAACAGTTACTACCAGGAACGTAACCCAAGATAACGGTAATATAATCAGTTTATGGAAAGGCAGTTGCTGTTTTTTCCGTCATTTTTGTTATTTCTTACGACCAGAATCAATAAAATGGCTGTTTGGAAAACTACATTTGTGTCCGAGCATTTAAACACAGAACTGTATCAACTGACCAAGTGTTTTGGACTCCTTGCATGCTTTGCCTGTTGCAGTCTTGACGATTCCAGCTAACAACCCTGCCGCAAACCTCGCAAAGAACACAAAACGACTGGTTGACTCCCATGTGTTCTTTCAAACACGCACACATTTGCATTAACACAAATGCGAAGATATGTTTAAAAGCCCTTTGTTCAATGAAACAGTAGTTTCTTTTAAAACAGACTTACTTGTTCTTGTTCAAAATAGACTTCTAGCAAGATATTCGCATTTGACTTTTTTGAAATAGCGGAAAACATCTGATTTCTTATCTTTTGCACCCATTTTAAGCAGTGATGAATCGCAAAGTAAAGCACAATTTAACACGCAAAGTTTAGGAGAAAATAAAACTGGTTACCGTGCTGAAAACATAGACGGTATCATATCGTTATCATACTCCCTGCTAACAGGATGACTACACAGCTACAAAAGCTATGGATATTTGATTATATACCTACTCATAGCTCAGTTCCTCTTAGATCGCTGCACTACTACAGACCCGGTTTGATCATTCTAAGCAGAAAGTAAGATGTTGTGGTAGTTAACGTTCTTCTTACTTCTACAACAGTGGTTCTCAACCATTTCGCTGAAGGGAGTCACATACAGACCTACGATTTTGTTAGAGAACCGCACAAAAAAATTACCACAAGTCAATTTACACGTTTTGTTTTATCGCACTAACGAAGTCTGTAACACAAATTATTGTAGGTGTTACTGAAAAACACTGCCTATGGAAAGGAATCCTTTCCCAGCAAGAATCAGACACTAAGCTCTTACAGAGTATATATTTCCCCTACAAAATAGGCATCATCAGCTCATTCAAATAGAATCTGTTACAGAAAGATTCCTAAAAGACGCACAAGGGATGCTCGCGAGCTGAATGCAGCTCTTAGAACAGTGTTTGATAACCAATGTTCAACAAGTAACACCACGCCTGCCATCTACAATGTCACAGCCTTAGCGATTATTACACCATAGAAACAATAATTGCTTGCAGATCCATTGTTGCAGTCTGGTGTCGTAACTCGTAACAATCGCGTTCAGGTGCTTTAAAGAGCACACGTAAGTCTGTTTGGCAAAACCGTTAGTATCTACGAAGAGACACGGAGCCGGACCTACCTCTCAAATGGCCATAGTTCCAGCTCCGGTCCTAAATTTTAAACTGAGTTGAGCTCCGGCGGCTCCAGGCAAAAATGCCCAGCTCCGGCTCCGTAGCCCTGGATTACTTTCAGGAAAATTCTGAATGTAATATCTGCGTATTACTACAATTGCTTAGTTCAGCTTGTCAGTGGATTGGTCCAGCTATTTAATACTTTCTTTAAATAAAACTACTTAAATTTACTACCTTGTGTTTGCTGTATCCGGCTTAGGGGGCAAATACTACGTGTCGAGAGTGAAAAGGGAACGATGGCATAAAAAAACTTTGAGAAACACTGCTCTACACCACACTTGTATCTTTCTAATTTAACACATGATGTGGTGATGAACATCTACACTTTGAAGAGAAAAGTATATTACAGGAAAAGGACGTATTCGTGATTCCAGTAACTCAATTGCTTTTACAGAAACATGTTAACTTCTACTTAATGCTACAGTTGTTATTTTGGTTAATTTTAGATCAACGATAAATTTTTGATATCCACAGGTGCACCTGACTTTTCAAACGACAAAAATTAAAGTAACACGAAGCATCTCAGTCATAGTTTTAATGCACAAACGCAAAATCTTTTTTTCACGTTACATGATCATCTGGAAGCATGACTATCTTGCTCAGTTCACGTGGAACTGTTTCATAATCTCTTGAGTTTTCATTGTTGATTTGAAGGTTTCTTGCTTCTTATGTGTTGTCTGTGCTGTATCTCTTTTTGACCACAACAATAGGATGTTGCGCGCAACGTTGTGACATTTTTCGTTTCAAAATACACCTTAGAGATAACCTTACTGCACATACAAACACTTCTTTCAGATTCTCAGAATATTAATTGCCTGCATGACCTTACAAATGTGACGAATGGATGTAGAGGTACCTGCATCATATTTTTCAAAGTTTTTGACTACTTTTAAGCAGATTGACTTTGAAACAATAGAAAGAAGTCATTTCTTTTCGTCAATACAATGGAAAAAGGATGAAATTATTAAGATTAAAGTGAATGAAAAAGCAAAGTAGTTTCTCAGTAAAAAGCTTTGCTTTCAAAGAGCCTATTGCAGACGATTTGGTCAAGTGTTTTTCAAAGTGATGTGTGGCTCCCTTTAAACGTGACATATTAATGTTTCAGCCTACAACTCTTTTATAAATTCTAGATCGTCAGTTAATTGTGTTGACCTTCGACGTGGTGCTTGGTGGTACAACGCATGCAATGCAGCGCAACTGAACTCCCAATGGGGAGAAGGTCTGTCTGGTGTAGGGATTGTCTGGGCTACCTGGAAAGGATGGACTAGTTTGAAATCAAGCATGATGATGATGCGATGCACTATGTGATTCTCAGATGGCTGTTATCGCCGACTCCTAGCTTACAATGCATAAATACTGTATGTAATCGATAGCAAACGTCCCCTCCTGGTAAATAATTTTGTTGATTTTAAAGGCCATGGGCGTCCGCAAGGGGGGGGGGGAACGAGCATTTTCCCTCCTGGAAATCGGGACTAATAACCAAAAATGTCAGATAAACCTAAAATCAGCAGCTTAATTCCAATCAATTTTTTAATTCTTGCAATGACATTTTATTGCCTGCATGACATTCACACTGCACCTGAGTCAGGTTCACTGTTCTGTGTAATGCAGTGATGAGCATTGTGTCCGATCCTTTCCCAGTAAAAGTAGGTTGCGAAGCTTGCGTGCTGATTGTTCTACATTTGGTCTTTGCTGTGTAACAATAACATGGCAGCAAATCTTCAAAGGTTTACTTGAAGTTACGGTAGTGGGCGTTTTGCTGTATGTGACTGCTGAGCGCAAACATCTTGGCATGTAATGCAACGAGACAGTGACTGCTGATTTCGGAAGGGCACGTAGTTTCATACTGTGTGTAAAAAAGCATCAGTAAACTCACAGCAAAGGTTCTACAAGTTTGAAAAGTCCGTTGTTAGTGTTAGACTGTGAGTGTGACCAATGTAGCCTACCTGAGTGAACAGCTTTAATGGCTTGTTAGAATACAAATAGGCAGGCTTGTGGGAATACGTATTAATCGTTTATTACTTTCCAAAGACTGAAAGCGTGGCTTCTATCGACAGTGTCAGATGAACGCTTGCCCGGTTTGTGTATCACGAGCGTTAACCGTGAAAAAAATAGCAAAGACAAGTAAGGTTTTATTTAAGGGGTGCTTGATCGCTTTGGACGAGATCCCAAACGTTTGCAGCTCTTATTTTTAAGTGACACCGACAAGTCTTGCTAGGTAAAATAAAGTCATGATTTGTAGTTTCGTTAACGACCATGGCAAATCTTCATTGAAAAGAAGTACCCTGCTAGGAAAATCTGAAAAAAATATGTCGATGTGGCCACCCCCTGCAAAAATGTCGATGTGCCCCCCCCCCTGGAAAAATTTCTGCGGGCACCCATGTGTACAGCACATGCTCCACGGAGTGTGGGTATACAGGTATTTTCAACTTGCAAGTAAATGCTCTGCTCTTCCAAAAGAGGTACTTTCATCCAAATTGCCGTTTTCGGTTTTTAACAATTCTGATCTATGACATTGAACATGTGTGTTTTCATTTTATATTAAATATACGGTGCGTAGCCGGTTTTCGTCACGGGACATTCGCCATCTTAGATGTTTGCTCATTACAAATCGTTCTGTTGCTGACTCTAGTTATACTAGAGTCTAGTATGATCATACCAACATCAATTGCTTTATTCATCAAATGCGATCGTCGTTTTTTTTTCTAAAAATGCTGCATCCTTCAACCCTTTGAGTCCTGGGCCCACCAAAATTTTGGGGGGATTTTAAACGCTAAAGCTATAACTCGCCAGCTACTGTAGCTACAGAGCTGTTCTATTCGCGACCCTCGAGAAAGACTCGCGAAGCCTTGTACACCAAAAAAACTAGTAGTTTGCACCAAAAAGAACCTTTTGACGTTTGGGTTCGGGGTTTTCGGTGGGTGTCGTTAGAAAAAGGGTAGGTTTTGCTATATTTTGGTTATTATTTTATGACGTCATCACCCGGACAATGGGCCGAAATAGTGGCTCAAAGTTTGGTTGGATTCTAGGCTGGAATATGAAGCTTTAGAGGCCTAGATCTACTTCCTGGCGTTTCTGGTCCCTAAGTTATGGCCGAAAGACCCCTAATCTAGTAAGGATTACCTGGGGAATTAGTGGGGATACCCCTAATTATTTTTTGCTTACTTTGCCATAATGTTTGAACCAGAAATTCTAGAAAGTTCATCAAACCCTCCAAAGACTCGTATTGTAGCCTAGAATCCAAAAAAACTTTGAGCAACAAAATCTGATAGATTGTTCGACTCTCAGGATATGACGTCATCATCCAAATGTAAACAAAATATGCATAAACATCCTCTCATTATGTAAACATCAACAAAAAAACCGAGATCTAATGCTAAAAATTTTTTTTTGCAGTCTAAACTACAAGTCTTCACACGTCTTTTGAGGGCTTGAACAGCTCTCTAGCCTATTCTAGCGGCGAGTTATGGCCATATCCAAATTGGGTGTTATTTAACCCCTGGTTTCCTTTTGTAGGGGTAGAAATGTTGACCACTTTTTGGTTTTTGTGGCATAATTTTGGATCCAGATATGCCAAAATTCAATCAAGGGCTCTAAAGACTCGGATAATAGCCTAGTTTCGAACAAAAACTTGAGCGGAACAATAGGCTCATTGCATTGGCGTCCAGAGTCACGCAAACTAGGCCTAAACTAGGCCAAAAAAAAGAAAATGACACCCCCACTTGTGACGTCCTCCCCCAGAGAACCACCAACCCAAAACGAAATTTTTTTTTCAATCTAAACTAGTAGACTTGCTGAATCCGTAGATCAGTGGTTCCCAACCGGGGTGCCGCGGCATCCTGGGGTACCATTCGCAATACCCGGGGGTGCCGCGAGATAATGCGTTTTTTATTATATCATTGAAAAGATATTTTCAAAATGTCGCCAAAACTCAATCCAAATTGCTATGGGTTCGCCACTAGGTGCCGGAAATT